>Ga0247841_10002012_pt1 | contig 42425 bp, 55 predicted proteins | sample LaCruzMarch2015__2_FD_192410 | JGI IMG/M metagenome (GOLD analysis project Ga0247841, IMG submission 192410) | Freshwater microbial communities from meromictic Lake La Cruz, Castile-La Mancha, Spain - LaCruzMarch2015_18m | ecosystem: Environmental > Aquatic > Freshwater > Lake | place: Spain...
TTTGTGTGTCCTTTAATTCTTAGCTTGAAATATTCTCTTCTTATTTCTTCTTTTTTCATGCAAAACCGAAGAAATCAAACAAGAACTAATTTTCGGTAGCCTAGGACATATGTCCTCGGCTCACACAGTATTTTGTTTAAATAAAAGTTTATATATCTTATAACCTCAATAAATCAGAGGGAAAATGAAAAAGAGCTATCTAATATTAGTATCTTTAATTCTAATTATATCTATCATTTCAATATCAAATTTAGCCTCTTCCAAAGTAATGTCTCCTGAAGATTTTGCAAAATGGGAGAAGAAAGCACAAGAAAGAGGGAGTAAACCAACCGTTACTACCCCTGCAAACAATTATCTCAAAAACTTTTTCGGAATAAATCAAGATAGCACAAAGAATGGTTATTTTGGAAACGCAGCAGCGGGAATGATAGATGCAATTATTCCTAGAACTCAGAGGGATTTTGCTGGGCTTATTACAGGCGGGGCTCAGCCAGGAGGATTGGGAGTTATGAAAGTAGGTCCTGCGGTCAGCGCAACTGCAAAACCTGGCTTTTTGAGTGGCCTTGGAAGTAGACTATCAGGATTATTCAAATCTTCAGCCCCTGCCGCAGAAGGAAAAGCTGCTTCAATCGCAGAAGGTAAAATGATTGGTAAGCCTTCAGTTAATAAAGAATTTGGTTCATCTGGAAAGATAACAACCTCTCCCAACAATGCTCCATACAAACCAACTGGAAATGCGAATATAGATTCGGCGGTGGAAGCTGCAACTCAAAGAGTTAATGCAGCAAAAGAATCACTAAAAACTGCAAAAGGCCTAGAATTAGATGCTGCAAATCAAGAATTATACTCTGCTCAAAAAGAATTAACCAATACCCGAACGCAGGCAAAGAATTATGCAGATTTAACAAAACAAGAAGATTTGTTGTATGAATTAGATATACTCAGAGGAGAGAAATCTAATCTTAAAGAACAAACAAGCACCCCTGCAAGAGACGCCCAGATGGCAAAAATAGACAAAAGAATAGATGATATAGCACGTACAACTCCCGATAGAGAAGGTAAACTTGGAGAGCTTGCAACCATCGAGCAAAGAATTAATGAAAGAAATCCTACTCTTCGAGGAAAACCAGGGTCAACTCCAGAGGCCATCAACGAAGTACTAAATGGAGCACAAACAAGAAATGCTCCTGCCCCACAAGACGCACTCGCTGCGGCAAAAAAAGAAACAAGCGATGCAATGAGAACGATGATGAAATCAGATCCAGAAAGCGCAGAATATAAAGCAGCAGAAGCTAAATGGCTTGAGGCAGTTAAAAGAGTAAAAGAGCTAGATAGCGGTACAAATCCCTATCTCATTCCTGCCGAAAAAGGAACCCCTCTATTAGATGAAGGTGGAAATGGAATGGTAGTTGGAGGAAAGACTCTGATGGAACCGGTAGATCCATTGACTTTAACTAGAGTTGATAATCCTAAAGTCATGGCAGGAGTCGCAGCCGGAGGAGCAGCACTCGCATCAACTAAGAAGGCCCAAGCAGGCGAAAGTGATCCAGCATTAAAGGCAGCAAGAATAATGACTGGAAGAGCAATATTCGGATACGGAAGATAATTCTCAAAAAACAGATGATAATTACAATAACTGGCCCAAGATCAATAGGCAAATCCACAATTTCTAGATTAGTTTCTAAAAAATTAAAATTAAGATATCTCTCTTCAGACGAAATAGGAGAAAAAGCCTTGAAAAAAGAGGGAGGACTAGATAAAGCAATTAAGTCGGGTCTAATAAAAAAGCTAATTAAGAAAGGAGCATACTCCCTCATAAGAAAAGAATACCTCAGAGACAATTTTGTATTCGACCTATCTGGTGGTTCAATCAGTTCAACAGAATTTCCAGAAGCAAGCCAAAAAGTAAGAAAAATAGCAAACGCTAAATCAATAGTAATAGGCCTACTTCCATTCAAAGACAAAAATAAATCAATCAAACTATTATTCAATCGAGAAAAGAAAAGAAAGCACTTTAAAGACCTAGATAAAAAAGTCCTTCTGAGCAAAGTAAAGAGACATTATAAAAAATTTCCGCCTATTCTGAAGAATTTTTGTAATATTCTAATCTATACTGAAAATAAAAATCCAAAAGAAATTGCAAATGAAATAGTTAATAGACTAAAATAATTCTTATGTTGAACTGCTGCTAGAAGAACTTGATGAACTGCTAGAATAACTGCTTGGAGAGCTGGAAGAGCTAGAGGATGAAGAAGAATCATCTGGAGAAGCAGAATTCACAGCTGGAACACCAGAATTAGCAACAGGAATACCATTCGCATCTGAATTACTAATGTCTAGAGGATACCTATTAATATCCATAGGATACATATTTCCCTCTGGAGTACCATCAGCACTTCCTGGAATTCCTCCAACATCAGAAACCTTATTACCTAGATTAGAAGATTTAAAATATCCTTTTGAAATCAGTCCAATGGCTGCTATGATAATTGCCAGAACGATTACAACAATAACTATAACAACAATTGCAGAATTTTTCACATACAAACCATTCCCCTCCATCCCCCATTCAAACTAGGCTTTATTATAAATGTTTTGAACTAATGATTAATGCTCTATAATCCATAGCTTTAAAACGGCTTTTTTGCACATTTATATAAGATGTTCAAGAAATTACAACTATCTGAAGGAATGCTATCTGCAATAAAAAATGCAGGTTTCACAATCCCAACAGAAATACAAGAAAAGACAATTCCCCTAGTTCTATCTGGAAAAGATGTAATAGGCGGCTCTGCAACTGGCTCAGGAAAAACCCTTGCCTTTGGAGCAGGAATAATTGATAATATAAAAAAAGGATTTGGAATACAAGCCCTCATTCTAACTCCCACAAGAGAACTTGCTGAACAGGTTGCCCAAACACTTCAAAAATTTGCAAATCATAAAGGGCTAAACGTGAGAGAAATTTATGGAGGAGTTGGAATGGGTCCTCAAATAAATGACCTAAGACATTCAGATATTGTTGTAGGCACTCCCGGAAGAATCCTTGATCATCTAGAAAGAAGAACTCTCAATCTAAGACATGTAAAATATTTGGTTTTAGATGAAGCAGATAGAATGTTGGACATGGGATTCATAAGAGATGTTGAAAAAATAATAAATCAATGCCCTATTGAAAGACAAACTCTTTTGTTCTCCGCAACAATCTCTGGAGACATTGAGCACATTGCAAAGAAATACATGAAATCCCCAATTCACATTTCAGTCAAAGATCAAGTGGACCCAAGCCAATTATATCAAAAATATTATGACATCTCCCAAGAATTAAAATTCTCTCTCCTTGTCCATTTGCTCAAATTGGAAAAAAATGGAGTTGTGATGGTATTCTGCAACACCAGAAGAAATGTAGATCATCTAACTCATGCTCTCTACCAATATGGAATAGATGCTCTTGCAATTCATGGAGGGCTGTCCCAAAATAAAAGAAACGATACTCTGGATGCATTCCACTCAAAAGAAGCTCTAATTCTTGTCTGCACCGATGTTGCAGCAAGAGGTTTAGATATAAAAGATGTCTCGCATGTATATAATTTTGACCTGCCAAATAGCTCAGATGACTATATCCACAGAATAGGAAGAACTGCAAGAGCAGGAAGGAATGGAATAGCAATAACATTTGTCTCTTCAGGAGATCATGGAGAATTTAGAACAATTTGCAGAGAAAAATCACTGAATATTGAAAAAACAGTTGTTCCAATAATCATGAAAGTCCTTCCAATGGAAATTAGAGCTCCCTCAAAAGGAAGATTTGGAAATGGAGGAGGAAATGGAAGACCTAGAGGTGGACGTCCAAACCGAGGCCATAATGGTGGAAATGGTGGAAGAGCGAGAGGCTCGGGTGGAAGAAATTCCAGAAGAACGGGTGGACGAGATAGCAGAGGAAGAAACAAATTTGGAAGAAGAAACTTCTAAAATATTTTAAAATAATTCCTGTTGCTTTGTTTGTTTATTGAGATCTTCCTGTTCTTTTTTACCGCGAGCGTTTATTTTCTTTCTAGCGTCACTATTTATCTTTTTAATTTGCTTAAAATTATCATTCATAGGGTATTAGTTAATTTCAAGGTTATAAATGTGTGTCTAAAGGAATCGTAATTACATAATAGATACTTTAAATAGCACAAATTTCCTAAACTAACCATGGAAATACATTTAGCTTCAATGGAAAACATAACCTGCTGGGCATTCAGAACTCTATGCAAAGGAACAACCGATTCGTACACTGGAATGCTGAGCCTAACCAATTTAGTTAAGAGAAATAACACCTGGGATGAGATAGATACCTTCCCCATAGAAGGACAAAGGCAATGGATTCAGATCTCGACATCAAAAGAATCAGAATGTTCAGATTTTATCAGAAAATTAGAAGAAGAGATAAAAAAACATCCTAAAAAAGATAATATCTATGGAATTCAACTTAATGCCAGCTGTCCCTCTCCAAATCTAATCAGAATAGGACAAGGACCTGCTCTAATCAAACGTTCAAATAAAATTTCCAATCTAATAAAAGAGCTTCTAAAACAAAACAAATACAAAGTTGGAATAAAATTAAGACTTGGTTTAAATCACATTGAAGTAAAACAAAGAAAATTATTCACTCTTCTTAATGAACTAGAAAAAATAGCAAAAAACAACCATAATTTCACAAATTTAACCATTCATTTCAAGCACGCCCAGGAATCTTCTTCATCAAAATATGACTATTCTCTTCTAAATGAAATTGCTTCATATAATCTCCCAATTATAATCAACGGCGGAATACAAAGCGCCGAAGATATTAAAAAATTGATGGATTCGGTGTCCATTGAAAACATAAAAAACATAAAAGGAATAATGATTGGAAGAGAAGCTCTAAAAAATCCAAATTGTTTTATGAAAATAAACAAAACCCTAAAAAACATCGACTTCACAGACCGAAATCCCAAAGAAATTGAAACAGAATTCAATTCTCTCTGCAAACAACACACTCCAAAGGCAATTTATCTAGAAACAATTAAAGAAAGAACTAATATCTTATAATTAACAACAATTAAAAACCTCCATCCACTAATAACACTATGAAAGGATTCTCGGGAAACATAGAAAAAGAGACACTAAAAAATAAGAGCTTTAGAAAAGTTCTCTACACGGCAAAGCACTGTCAGCTAGTTCTAATGAGCCTAAAGCCCAATGAAGAAATAGGCATGGAAGTTCACAGGGACAATGACCAATTCTTCAGATTTGAAAAAGGAGAAGGACTTGTTATCATAGATGGAAACGAATACAAAGTAACAGATGGCTCTGCAATCATCGTACCCTCTGGAGCAAAACACAACGTAATTAACAGCTCTAATAAAGAAGAGCTAAAACTATACACTATCTATTCTCCAGCACATCATAAAGATGCAATAGAAAGAAAAACAAAAGCCGAAGCCGAATCACAAGAAGCTGAATTCGACGGAAAGACTACAGAATAATAAAATACTGTCTATTTTGATAATACATAGATATAAAGAGCCCTGAAACAGCCAATTTTATGGATCTAACATCAAGAGAATTAAAATTTCTTACCATCATGAATGAAACTCGTTTGTCAAATGGAAAAATTCATGGAATATACTCTCAAGAAGTTGCCAAACAATTCCAATTTTCAGAAGTTGAATTAAGTAGTGCCGTGAAAAAATTTGTAAAACTAAAGCTTCTTTCAGTAATAGATGCCGGTGGAGACGAATTAGTCTATTTCCATACTGAAAAAGTCATAAAAGCAGAGCTGGACAAGCAACTAAGAGAAATAAGACATTAATTCTTTCATAGAAGGGTATATGAACCCTCTTTACCTTATCAATAAATGCAAGTCCCAAGTTTATTGAAAAGATTACAAAGAATAGCAACAAGAAACAAATTGATAAAACAAGATCATTGTCCCAATTGTGCAATCTCTCTTAGAGAAAGAATGAATGGCGGATCCTATTGCCCAAGATGTGCCTGGGAAACTCAATCACTAACCAAAAAAAAGCATATAACTTTCTAACTTTTCTCCTCAAATAACTCTTTCTGATTTAACCATAGAACAGCTAAAGCAGGTACAACAAACCACCAGCTAACAAAATACATCAAAACCAAACAAACTAATCCTAAAATAGAAAATAAAACAACTTTTTTATTCATTATCTCTCCTTACATCCCTAAATATTTTAGAAGTTCAAACACCAAAAAAGCAGGCCATACGATCGCCTTCAAAACTCCCAAAACACCCATCCAGAATCCCGTCGCAGTTGAAATATAATAAACTGCTGAACCTATAAAACCTAAACCATATATTGCATTACTGGTGTATGTTGGATGATAATTTATGAATTCATTCTTCACAACTTTTTTTATTGCCATATTTACCTCCTAATTAATAATCTCATTTCCAGTTTAATAATGTTTGTTATCTCTTTCTTTTTCAAAGGTCCCAAAGCTAACATTTTTAAACCATCTCCATTGAGAATTTTTATGAAACTAAGACAATACCTTCCAATAATTGCAGCAGCAGGCAGTTTTCTAGCTGGAAGCATGGAAGAAGCAAACGCATCTGGAAGAACAAGACAATATACTACTCCACCAATGATGCAAAATCAAATAGTGGAATACATTGGAAGAAGAAACATAAACCCTCGAGTTGGAATTGCTGCAATAGGATTAGGAGTTCTAGCAATTATAGCAACTGGAGTATGGAAATCATATAAAAAAGAGCATAAAACAGGATATCTTCCAGAAGACGAAGATTAATTTAATATATCAAAATTTTATTAAAAATATTTTATTACTAGAAATTATTTAGCCTTAACTTCGCTCTCAACTTCAGAATCTTCTTCATCTGCATCTTCATCATTCTCAGCATCTGCAGCTACTTCATCAACACCATCAACAACTTCGTCCATATCTTCTTCATCAGAAATAACTTCCAAATTCTCAAGAACTTTCAATATCTTATCCAATTTAACATTAAGTTGTTTGAATTGCTCTGCTGTAATTCCTCCTCCAGCTTGTCTGTCTCCACCAAATGATCCTCTATTTCTATCTCTTGAGCCTCCACCATTTGCTTCAAAACATGCGCTGCAAAATACTGGTTTGTCACCAGAAGGTCTAAATGGAACTTGACATGCTTTCTTGCATTTATCACATGTAACATCATGCATTTCTAGTGGTCTTCTTTCAGAATCTCTGTCTCTACCGAATCCGCCTCTTCCGCCTCCAAAGCTTCTTCCTCCACCAAATCCGCCTCTAGAGCCACCACCACGTCTATCTCCGCCTCCAAAGCTTCTTCCGCCAGATGATCCTCCTCTAGAGAATCCTCCGCTTCTACTTCCTGATTTAAAATCTCCCATAATTATCTATTAAAAAGTGCCTATATAAACGTATGCTATTTGATTTTAAAAATAATAAAGAAATAACAAACTATCTTCTAGTTCCCTGAAAATCTAAATAAGACATGCAAAATACCTCGCTCGCATCAGGAGTAGGAGATAAAACTCTCAAAGTCATACTTAAACCATGAGAGGGATGTGTTTTAAGGTGTGTTTGTTCGAATTCTCTTAATCTATTGAAAAGACCCACAACTTCTTTTTCATTAAAATGCTCCCAACTTCTTAACAATTCTACTGTTGGCGTATGGCTTCCCGTTCCAGTATGTTCATCGCGCCTAGTCCAATACATTCCATCTCCCTCCATTTTAGGTTCGTATATCTTCTCGGCTAAAGGAGCCAACCTCTCTCTTGTTGCGTCAGTTAAAAGGGCTGGAAAACTAATTTCCGCACGAACTGGAGCAACATTTGGTGTTTTTCTACATTTTGCAACATACCAAGGACCTACAAGAAAATTCAAATCTACCCTAGCATTCATATCAACTGTGAAATCTCTTCCAGTCTGTCTTCCCAGCCTCTTGAGATCTCTAAAAGCCTGATGTAACTCTATAGGCCGATCATAATTTAATTCTCCAGCTATAGTTCCATATGTAAAAAATGGAAAATTCTGAAGCTCCACATTATATCCTCCAACAATATCAGCAGAACTAGCTCTTAATTCCATTAAATCAATTCTTTTTCTAGCTCTCCAAGCACTAAAATGCTTAGTTGCAGGACCAACAACTGGACCAAACCTATCTGTGTTCCCAGTTAATCTCGTTACTTCCATACCTTTCAGAGCTAATAATCATATTTAAAAATCTTTCGCAAATGCATAGGTTTAAATGCTCACTAAATCCCTCTTTTATATATAAACTCATAGGAGGTAAAATAAATGAAAGGTAAAGTAAAATTTTTCAATAGACAGAAAGAATTTGGATTCATAACTGGAGAAGACGGAAAAGACTATTTTGTACACATAACAGGATTAGTCGGAATAAACTCTCTTAATGAAAACGACGCAGTCGAATTCGACACAGAACAAGGCGATAAAGGTCTTAGAGCTGTTAAAGTTAAAAAAGCATAATTATTCTTAAGTTTAATTTTCAATCTTAATAATACACGCAAATCTTAACAAATTTATTTTTTTATTTTTTATAATTTTTTGGTTTCTTAAGCCCAAAGTAAGGGCATATTGGTTAAATATTTAAAGCGCCCAGTTTGCAACAAAAGAATGAGCAAAATTGCCTCCTCAAAAAAACCGAGTAGATTGTATGCACTCTACAGTCAGATAAAGACTTTTGTCCACACGAAAATACTAGCTAAATCTCCAGAGAAATATATTTTCTTCTTTAGCGAATATGGCCTTAAAAGTCATGTTGAATACTCCGTCTTTCCAATAAGTGCAACTGGATCTGTTCCATTGGAGAGAGCAGTGGAAGTTGCAGAAAAGTATGCAAGACGAGGATACAAAATCGTCCTGGACAAAAATCCCAAGGGGGAAAATCTTCCCATCTCTCCAAATATGCGAAAAGAATTAATTGACGAACTTAATATACTTGTAATGCTCGATGCAATTGATAATAAACCTGACCAAAAAAGATTTGCCAGAGTAGAACATCCTGGATGGAACCGTCTAGAAAAAATACTTAACAAAATTCCCAAGCAAGTATTATAATTCGAATTTAATTAATAATTGGGTTCTGTCTTATTCAGGATAAGAGTATTCCATTTTCCCCAATCTTTCTTTTCTATCCAGGAGGGAAAACCAAATAATCTCTGCCAACTTACATGTAATGGAATATGGACTCCCGAGCAAGAACCACAAGTCCAATAGAATACCTCATCCCATTTGCCTGAACTCCTAAACCATCTTATTTCATTGCAAAGATGACACCTAAACGCTCTCTGACATTGATGTTTGAATCTTACATCCACATGAGTAGAACAAACAATACACTTTCCTAAATTCATATTTCACCTCTTCCATTTACATTTCCAGGAAAATTAGTTTAAAAACCTTTCATAAAATTAAAATAAAGAAAAATAAACAATATAGCAAAAATTTAAATACGAATAATATCTATAAACAATATGGAAAGCAAAGGCGAATCCAACTATGGAAAGGATTACGTAGCTTATGCTTCCAAGGTCTCGCAATAAATTTGCAGGACCTTTTCTGATTTAAGCTTAACACACAACACTCAAAATCTTCTAAGGTCCTGATGCAAATTCTCCGAGACAAACTAAATAAAACAACATGAAAGGAGGACAAAAAGCAAAATGGAACCAAAACTAATAAATTGTGAGCAAGGATTGTTATCTCAAGAACTCAGATATAACCATACAATCCCTGCTTATCTTCAAGCAAGAGCAGAAGTTAGAGAAGCAAAAGAAAGAATTGAAATTGTAAGAGCAAAAGTGCTCATACATCATTCTGATACTGCTCCAGCCTATGACTCTGCAAGAATTGCACTTAAGGCAGCAAAAAGACAATTAACAGCAGCCAATAACATTATGAGCGCAGCTAGGGAAGAAGCAGAAGAAGCAAGATGGATAATGGACATTCAACAACAAAATGACCATTATTTAGCCATATCTGAAGGAAGCGGAGATACTCTCCCTGCGCTTAGATTAGCAACAGCATAAGAAACAATTTTTTATTTTTTTAAGTTTCTTATTTTATTTATAATCAAGTAGTTAGGTTTAAAAGCACAATCCCTCTCATTTTTACATAGCGCGGTGGAGCAGCCCGGTTAGCTCGCAAGGCCCATAACCTTGAGGTCGCATGGTTCAAATCCTGCCCGCGCTATTTCTTATCTTGGCAGGATTTTCAAATACTTCAATACGTTTCAGAATTTAGATATTCAAGAGAATAAATGCTTAAATAGCGTTAACAACAAGAAAAAATATGCCTTCCCCTATTGACATACAACTACCTGCACTACCTCTGCAAGATAGAAGCTATGCCTACAGACAAACAGTTTTCGTTTCAGGAGATTGCAGAGCTTATCTAAACGACCTTGAAAGATATTTTAAGGAAAGCTGGAGAGATTTATGCTCCTCCATTGGGTACATAGATAGAAATGCCGTGCGCCTACAACAGGCCATTGAAATGGCTAAATCTTCAGGCAGACTTTCAGACGATTTTCATAGACCATATTTATATGAAAACTTTGGTTGCCCATTTCAAGTAACAAAAGAAACTGCTGATTCAGCAGCGCTCTGGCTTGAAGAATCAATGGAAAGAACAAAAAACCTAATTACTTCCCAAAAAATAAACCACGCAGCCATACTAAATGCTATTCGAGGAAAAACAAAACAGGATAGATTAGATATAACTAATTATGCTCGTAACGAAATTATAGTAAGAATAGAACATCCAAATTTACTAAGAATTGCAGAAGAACCATTAAGAATGAGAATGTTTTATGATGAATCTTCAGAAGAACCATATGATTTAGATTTAGCAGAAAGTTTTGCAAATCGAGCCAGAATGTTGCGAGTAAATCCTCATTTAAAATCAGGAGTAACAATAGAATCAGGGGTCAATGAATTACCTCCGGATTTGAATGACTACGTAAAATCTGGAAAAATAGGCAGAAGCCTACTTAGATTAAATACTCCTACATTTGAAATTGCTCCAAGCAAGAAAAGATATTCCTACTCCATCCTTCTTTCTGAACCATATAGAGAAATGCTCTCCGAATTTATATTTGAAAATCCCAGAGGCAAAGAGGATTCTACACGTTCATGTACTGAAAATCTATGTTTTGGAAGTCAAACCTGGTCCCCTCAACAGGGAACTAAAATGATTAGAAACTTGATGGGTATAATAGGCTTAACAGAAAGAATAGGAGTAAGGGGAAGAGTATGGTATTCTGACTTTTATGTTCCTGAAGTAAATTTCAAAGCATTAAAGACTGCTCTCAAAAAAGGAGAGTTTGCCTGTTCTAAAATTTGTATTCGATAGAACGAAAGAATTAAAGGAAAGATATGGTTGGAATTTCTACCCAAGATTCAGTCAGCAGGAAGTTTCACATAAGATAGGAATAACTGAAAGAAAAGCAAGAGCCCATTTGACCCATCTTACCGGCATCCTAGCAGAAGTTACAATTCCAAAAGGAGGATGCAATGTTTATAGAAATAAATGGTTCATTCCAAAGACTGGACTTCCTTTGGCTTGGAAGATTTTAAATTTAGAAGGAATTGCAAGTTAAATATGAAAAAGCTTAATTTAAATTCAATCCTGGCAAACTGCTTCCCACTTTGCATAGGTTACAAAGCTGGAAATAAATTTCTAGATATATACGCAACAAAATACTCTGAAATCACTGAAGATAAAGAAGGATTTCAGAAGTTATCCTCTCTAGCAACTAGAGCAAAACAGCTATATCTCCATGAAATTGCTTCGCAAAAAGGATATAATTATGTGCAAAACCTCATCTTTAAACTGGGATTTCATCTCGGAAGCGACTAAATTAACTTACTCCTCGGTAACAACTATCCAAAGGTTTAAAAAGCGATTCTTGCCCTAATTTTTAGGAGAAAATAGATATAACCTAAATACCTTAGAATAAAATGAATAAACCAAAACAAATCAAACCAACAAACAATGAGTTTAACCTAGATTTATTCCTGAGAATGGCAAGAAAATATTTGGCAGGCCATGGAGAAGCCCCATCCATAGAAACACAATCGGTTGCAGATTTAACCCCTGGAAATAGATCTTTGAGAGTACATTTCTCTGATAATATCCTGAAAAGAATAACCTTGTATGAACGAAAATTTAGAAGAGATATTACCGCCATAGCGAGATATGGTTTTAGAGGAGGCTCAAATGGAGGAGTGAATGGAGTAGTTTTAATTTCTCAAGATCCTGGTTCAGCAGATCAAAATTTTGGAGATTTAGTTTCAAAAGCAACAAGTGAAAGATATGCTTTTGCATATAGACGAGCAGAGCTAGACCCAAATGCAAATTTGACCCCTGTGAAAGTAGTATGCCATAGAAAAAGTGGGGAAAGAATAGTTGGAGTTTTAGATAGAAAACAAGGGAGGGCACTTATATTTGAACATGGATCCTACACCAAGTAATTTAAAATTAAAGCAAAGAGTTGAAAGAATACTGTCCAGCACCACAAACTCGTTTGCAGACAAATATTCCCCTGTAAAAAGAATGGTAAGAAGATTAAGCAGAACAGAACGTTCAGAACTTTTAGAGTTAGTTAGTGCAATGTATCAAAATGATACCCTGGCAGCATTAGGATTCACCTACTACGGACAATTGTCTGAACTTGCTCCGAAAGTTACCGATACTCTACATTCAGCCAACGATTCTGAAGCAAGCCTAGCAATAGAAACAGTTAGAAAGTTAAAACTATCTGGGGCATATGAAGAACTAGCAAGTCAATTTGCAGAAAGAAGAGACACGCCCCTCGGAAGAAATCTTTTAATTGCCATGTTTAAACTGAGACCTGACAAAAATCTGGATACCTTCAGAGAATATCTTGCGCATGCACAAGAACAAGATGCTACATTAGTATGTTCAAATGTTTTACATGATGTATTAAAAAGTAGAAGTCCATCAAGTCTACAAAGAAGAGTAAGAGGGATTGTTTGTCAAACTCCTTTTGGAAAAACCCTTTACCAAACAGCCTACAAAAGAGCTAAAACTCTATTAGATATTGATAAATCATAAATTAATTTAAAACTTAGTTTATAATCTCAATTTGCCCACCAGCAAACTTTGCTTCCCGCATGCTTGAACGAGCACCCTTAAGACGTATATTATCCGCAGTTGGAGGAGTCTTACTTTTGAAAAAGATAATCCTTTTGTTTGCTCCGCTTCCACCTATGCGCTTATGTAGATTACCCAAGTTACTTCGACTCATTGAATTTAATTCTGATAAAGATTTCTTGCTATTTACATCAAGAACAGGAATTAATTCTCCTGCTGCCCTAGGTTCCAATCTTCCAGTTTTCATTATCTGCGCATACTCAGCATCACTCACTATTCTCGCATAAGTTCTATCTGGATTCCATTTGGTCGTAGAAGAAGGAACTATTTTAGCAGAAGAAGAGGATGGATTCTTTTCAAAAGATTTTAATGCATCTTCAAGCGATTTTAATTCTTGATTAGCATATTCTTTTTCTGCTTGAGTCTTAGCCTCAGCAACCATCTGTTTGGCGGCATCCAAATCATTTTGAATTTGCTTTCTTGCGACATTAACAGCCTCCTCCGCACTCATCTCAGCCGTTTTTACTCCAACATCAGTTGATTTAGCACCAGCGTCTACTGTCTTAGCAACGACCTCTGCTCCGCTCTCGACAGCTTTTACTCCAGTATCTACTACTTTGCTTCCACCTAAGAGACCTTTTAATCCGTCAACTAATTTACCAAATAAACCCGCACCCTTAGCAAGAAGACCTCCAACTCCAAGAGCAGCCAAATCTAATTTAGTAGGAAGAACCATATCTATAGCCTTCGGAGCCGCATCCAAATTACCTGCTTCTTCTCTTAAAGCATTCAACCTATTTTGAAGCCCAAATCTATCTAAAAAGCTAAGACTGGGATCTTTTAATTTTTCTTCGATTGTATCAATTTCATCATAAACTTTCTGCTTTCCAGCCTCAGCAGTATTCTTTGCCGCTTTTGAAAAATCCCCTCCAATTAAAGGCTTAGTCGCAAAATCAAGTGCCTTCTTAGCTAAACTAGCATCACTAGCCTTCAAATCTTTTTTTTCTTTATCACTCACAAGATTATCAGAATTAGATTCAACCTCTCCACAAACCCCTGTTTCATAATTACACTCTCTACCATTTAAACAACCCTCTACCAGACAATCCTCTCCGTTTATCGAATCGAGAGGCGAACCATAGAAGTCATAACTTGGCAAAGAAGCAGAAGTGGATGGAGTTGAACTCTCTGAACCAGAATCACTAGAAGAATAACTAGAATAACTAGAATAATCTGTTGTTGAACTCTCTGAATAAGATGAAGATGATGAACTGGATGAAGAATAACTAGAAGGACTAGAATAATCTGTTGTTGAACTCTCTGAATAACTAGATGAAGACCTGCTGTCCGAACTCTCTTGTTCAGAGGACAAGGCCCCTGCAAAAGCAAAAACTTCCAAAAATAAAACAAACACTACAAATAAAGCAAATATCTTCCCCCTCATCAATATCCCTCTGCTATAGACTGCAATTATTATATTTAAACGCTTTGATTAGATAGACAACCTTTTTATATTCTATTTAATTCCACATTAGATGACATTAATTCTAGGAATAGACGACGCAGGCCGTGGACCTTTAATAGGCCCAATGATTCTAGCAGGAGTTCTAATGACTAAAGAGCAGGAAAAACATCTCAAAATAGAGGGCGTTGCAGACTCAAAACTCCTTGCTCATTCAGAAAGAATGAAATTGGAAAAAACAATAAAAGAACACTCTCTAAAACATCATATTGCCATAAGCCAAGCAAATGAAATAGACTCCTCAATCCTTTCAGGAACAAACCTAAACACTCTAGAGGCAAAAGAAGCAGCACACATAATAAATGAAATAAATCAAGGAAAATTCACAAAAGAAAAAATAAAAGTAATAATAGACTGTCCCTCAGTAAATACTCTCGCCTGGAAAACAACTCTTGAAAAATTCATAAATCACAAAGACAACCTAGACATAAGCTGTGAGCACAAAGCAGATTTCAACTATCCAGTCGTCTCCGCTGCCTCCATTTTAGCAAAATGTATGAGAGAAGAAGAAGTTGCGAAGCTAAAGAAACAATTTGCAAGCTATGGAAACCTCGGTTCAGGCTATCCCTCTGATCCAAGCACAAAAGAATTTCTAAAAAAGAACGGCAAGACCTTGGAAAACTCGGGATTATTCAGAAAAACCTGGGCAACCTGGAAAACAATGTTCCCAGAAGCTAAACAAAGCTCCTTGTTCTAAAAACAGCCCAATACCTTTAAATACCTAAATTTGCAGCAACAAAACATGAGATCGTTATTACCAAAATTGGGAATTGCTTTTATGCTATATTTACCTGGAGCAGATACACTTACCTATCTGGCTGAAATGGGATTAGATAAATTTCTAATACGAACAGCTGTTCAAGTCAAAGATTCATATACCTCCGGAGACCATCAAGCTGCCGCAGACTATGGAAGAAGAGCAATTATGATAAAAGACACAAGAGAATCGATAAGCAAATTTGCTTCAAACTGGTTTCCACTGCACATGCTGCCAGAAAAACAGAAACAAAGAAGAGAAATGCTAAATCAATTCTAACTCTTACAATATTGCCAAAACTTAAATACCGGTTAAAACAATAATTCAGATGGAACTAAGAGACTTCAGAAAAAAACTAGATGCCCTAGACGAAGAACTAATCAATATTATAGCAAAAAGAATTGAAGTCAGCGGCAAATTAGGGGAATTCAAGCTCCAAAACAATCTTTCAATAAGAGATCAAAAAAGAGAAGAAGAATTGATAAAAGACAGAACTGAAAAACTCAAAAATAAAGGAATAAGCGATGAGAAATTCGTCTCAGAACTTTTCAATCCCATCCTTTCCAAGTCAAGACAAGTTCAAAACGAAAAAATGAGATCTCTTTCAGGGAATTAATATCCTGTTGGAGGCTTAGTCTTCTCTCCAAGTAATTCCAAATCTAATTTTTTAATCTCTTCAAATATTCTATCCACTTCCATCTGCAATTCAAGAATATCAAAACCTCTTTCTTTTACCAACTGCAATACATATTCTTCAGTCTTATCAAAATCATTCTTAAATTTCACATTAACGTCCTTCCATTTTATATCCTTCAATGCCTCAGCAAATTTAGAATTATATTTTATCTTCCCAATGACCATAAGAAATGCAATTGCAGGATATCCTAAGTATCCAACCCAATATGAACCATTATCATTGCACATAATCTTGTTTTTACCGTCATATTCAATCGAATAAAACTTCCCTCTGCTCGAAGAATAAACTTTCCCATTATTCCCTTCAATCTCTATTCTCCCATCAGCAATACTTCCAAGTGCCTCGGATATCTTTATTTTAGGAGGAATTTTCCATTTCATTCCCTTCGAACATTAAGGAATTATATAAATTTTTATATTTTCTTATTCACTTAATATTTCAATAAAATCTTTTTTAAATTCCTGCTCATCGATACTCTCAACAACAGAGACATTGCATTTTTTATCAGACTTTTCCCTCAAATCAGCAACACTCATTCCTCTTGTCAGTTCACTCTGAGTTTCAATCCTAATATCATAATCATTTTTTATGCACGCCTCAGGATTAATTAAAGAATAAACAGCCAAAGCATCATAAACAACTGCCCCCTCGACGCCAGCATCCTCTAATATTCCTCTAATAAATTCGCCCATCATGCACAAAATAGGGCCTTTTAATTTTTCATTTCTAATTTTCTCGAAATCAACAAGTTGTAACTTAACCGCATTACATGCATCCAACGGAATTAATGTTTTTTTAATGGGAAAATTAAAAACTCGCTCTGCCGCTTCTGGATCTACAAATATATTGAACTCCGCAACTCTATTTTCATTCCCTGGAACTCTTATTGCTCCACCCATAATAAAAATTTCCTTAACTTTTTTCATTATTTCTGGAGCTTTCTGAATAGCTAGAGCGATATTTGTCAAAGGACCTAGAGCAATAATTGTTGTTTCCTCTTTGTCCACAATTTCAATTATCTTATCAACAGCATTTCCAGTTAAATTTGCATTTTCTTTAACATCAATTCCAGCCAATCCAGACTCTCCATGCACAACTGCACTTATCAAATCTCTTTTCAATGGTTTTTCAGCTCCAGAACAAATAGGAATATCTTCTCTTTCCAACAATTTGAGAATATATCTTGCATTTTTTGTTGTGTTTTCAATTCCAGAGTTTCCAGCAACAGTAGTAATAGCAACTATATCAAACAACCCAGACTTAACTGCTAGCATCATCGCCAGAGCATCATCAATTCCCGGATCCGTATCTATAATTATATTTCTCATTTTATCCTCCTTAAAATCGAGGGAATTTCATCTAAAGAAGAAATACAATAATCTGCCTTATCAGACCTACCTCTAATCAAAATAGTCTTCATTCCAATTGCTTTAGCAGGAATAATATCAGATTCCAATTGATCTCCTATTGAAATCGCATTCTCCGGTTTATAAACCATACTTTCACAAACCATCCTAAACATTTCAGGATTAGGTTTTCTCAAATCATGTTCTCCTGTAAACAATCTCCCATTATATCTTCCCAAATTAAGATAATCCAATACTTTTGAAGCCCAGGCTCTCGGAGCAGCAGTCAAAACCGCTACTTCTCCCTCCAATGAGCTAATTAAAGGAAGTAAATCTCTTTTCTCTATAAAATCCCTTGGATCTAAATTCCAAGTATTTTCAAAATACTCATATCTATCAATTCCAAACTTCTTTTCCAATCCAATGCTAGTCTCTCCTCTAAACTCTTCTTTGACATCATCATAAATTTCTCTTGCCTTCATATCATCAACTCCTAATTTTCTCGAAATAAATGAGAACATTTTTCCCTTTATCTTAGAATAAAAAGTTGAAGTTCCAAAAGACCTAGAATTACCATTATCAAACGTATATAACGTTCCATCAAGGTCAAATATCAATAATGGTTTCATTTCTTATCCCTCCTCAAGTTTTCCACTTCAATGTCCTTAAGAGTAATACTATTTTTTGCTAGAAAAACAAATATACAATAAAGAAGATCTGCCGTTTCTTTTATCATTTCATCTTTATTGGGAGAAGTGATTAATTCTGCTGATTCTTCCACAATCTTTCTCTTTAGATAATTTTCATTAAGAGAAAGCTTTTTTGTATATGACAATTCTTCATTCGAACCAACTTTTTGTTTTATTTTATTGAAAAGTTGATAAATCGAAAGAGTTCCTTCTTCAGTATTTTCTTTTATATTCTCTTCTTTTTTCCCAATTATCACAAGATCTGAAGAAAATAGCTTGTCATAAACCTTAAGATTATACTTTTCTGCTGATTTTCCAGAACAGACTACATCTATCACTAGATCAACAAGCCCCTTTGAGAAAAATTCTTCAGTTGCCCCAGAAGCATATATCTTTTCTATTTGATAACCTTGATTTTCAAGATAATTTGTACATTTCTTTTTTGCAAGTTCCTTATATTTTGAGTTTATACATATTTTAAGCTGTTTTTGCATATCGCTCAATGCATTTTCCTTTGAACCAAGAAGACAAAGGGAGGGTTTGTTAAACATAAACGATGGATCTTCCCATTTTATTGTTTTAACAATATCTAAACAGGCATTTGGAATTCTTAGCTTAAATTCGCTGAACAAATCTTCTCCAGTTACCCCCAGGGCTAATTTACCTTCTTTTATGAGCGCGTCTACAAAATAAGGCACATCCTCTCCCCTAACTTCTATTAATTCCGATTTAGGATTAAATTGTTCTTTTAGCTCAAGCGCAAAATCCTTACATTTTTTCAGTCCAGAGTTCTTAGGAACAATGAATAAAATCAGCTTTCATTTAAGCCTTGCCTCCAGGTTCAATCAAAAGAGCGACAGGCGAGAATCGGACTCGCTTCTTCAGCGCCACAAGCTGACATTCTGCCATTAAACTACTGCCGCCTATGATCTGTGAAGTACTACTTGTTCTAGAAACAGTGAAAACAATCAACCAAACTAATGGTCTTTGCTCCTAAACTACCTGTTAAATTAAAATTAAGAATTAAAAAGTTCTGACTAGGATAGATGAAAACAACCAGCTTCTGTTGAAGCCTTTGCTCCTAATACAAATTGACTTTTCATCCAATTCTGATGATATCTAATTATATAAACTTTTGCATTATCCTCAAGTATACCAAAGTAAACTAAAAAATAGCGATTTCTAAAGGTTTAAAAAGCTCTTTCTTTCAGGATTTTTATGAAGAAGAAAGTCAATAGGCAAACAATGTCCAGACTAGGAAAAAGCGCACTAATAACAATTTTAGCAGGAGCACTATCATTTTTATCAAGCGCACCAACAACCTCTAAATTTGCAGATCCAAAACCCCAACCTCCTCTAATAAGTTATCAGCAATTACTCTCAGAAAAACCTCTTCCAAATAAACCCGATGTATACCTAGTCCTATTGAACCATCCCCAAGAACTCATAGGAAATATGATGTTTAAAGAGAATAACAATTGCATGGAAGAAGTTGCAAGAATAACCCAAACACTATATGAAAAATACAATTCAAGATCCTTACTTCCAGAAGGCATTGAACCTGGAACTGCTGAAATATTTGAAAAAAAAGGAAAAATTACTCTTGGAATATCAGAAGAAGAAAACCCCACTGGAAGATTTTTCAAAACCCTGGAAAATTTAATTAACAGTAGAAAATGGAACCTTTTTGTTGGAGACAAAGAACAAGCTAGAGCAAAATACATAGATCTAAAGGCTCAACTTAGTGCAGTCTACTCTCCAATTCTCCTAAAAGCAGATAAAGAAGCAGACAATACAAAAAAAGAAGATATTCCTGCTCTAGAAAAAAGAACAGAAGAAAAATTAAAACAAGCTTGGGAAGGATTTTTCACTCCCCAAGTAACGGCCCAACTTTATCGAATGGGTGTTACCGATAGAGATCGAAGCTATGCCGAAGTGTGCAGAAATGCAAAACAAGAAGGAAGAACTCCCATAACTGTAATATATGGATCGGCTCATATCAGTACATTCAGAGAACAGCTAGAAAAAAGAGGATTAAATTATCTAATAGTAAAACCTGAAAGCATAGATAAAGTAGATCCAATTACTCCTGAAGGATTTAAGAAGAGGCATCTTATCCTTGGAGTAAAATTTGACAAGAAAAGATAGCTTTAAATTACTAAAACCCTTATACTCAATATGAACAAGATAGCAATCCTAGGCCCAAAAGGCAGTTTCTGCCATATTATTGCAGAGATGACTTTCCCAAAACAAGATTTTCTATTCTGCAACACAATAGAAGAAATTTTTAGGGCAGTTTCTAAAGAAGAAGCAGAAAAAGGAATAGCTCCAATAGAAAATATGCTCCAGGGAACAGTAAGAGAATCAATATTTGCCCTTAAAAAGTATAAAGTAAAAATAAATGCACTCTATCATCTCCCAGTCCATCACTGCCTTGCCGGATTAAATCCAGATTTCAAAAAAATAGTCTCTCACGTCCAAGCCATAGGCCAATGTACTGATTTTCTAGAAAGCTATAGAAAAAAAGGAATTCAGGTGGAAGAAGTTGCCTCAACATCAAAAGCAATGGAAATCGCTTCAAAAGACAAATCATACGCTGCCATTGGTTCAACCCTAGCAGCAAAAGAATTTAATCTAAATATATTCAAAACAAGCATAGAGGACAACCATGACAATCTAACCTCTTTCATTCTAATTTCAAACAAAGAAAACACCCTAACTAAAGCAAATTCAAGGTCAGCAATACTTATACACCCTCTAAAAGACCGCCCTGGACTTCTATATGAAATCCTAGCCATATTTAAGATAAAAGATATTAACCTGACAAAGATAGAATCCATTCCCTCTGGAAAAAAGATAGGTGATTATCTATTCTTCATGGAAATTGAAGGAAATCTCAATGATGAAAGGATTATCTCTGCTCTTAATTTTCTAAGAAGCATCCATGAAGTCTATCCATTCGGTTCCTATGAAGTAAAAGATTTCTCAGGTTATGATAGGAACTAAGCCAAAATCTCTTCTTTCTTTCCTTGAATAAGATTCCAGTCAAGTTTTATCAATTGTTTTACAGCAGGGTTTGAAGTATTAATCTTGTAAAGATCTGATTTTCCAACTCTTCTAGTTTTTACTACAATATTGTTTCTTACTAGCCTGTCCCAAAAAGTTTGCAAAGTGGAATAGCTAACCCTTGAGTTTTTTGCTATTTCAGTCAAAGGATAATCAAAATCTGCAAAAGTTATCAAGAAGTCCAAAACTCTTATAACTGGATTTCCTCCAAATACTTCTACAAATATACTATCTTCCATTAATGAATCTATTTTCATTCTTCTACTAAACTGAGAGAGTATTTAAATATTTCTATAAATGTTATTATCTTACAATGATAAGAACATTTTAAATATGCCTTTTCTCTATAAATATCTATGGAAAATGAAAAAGAGACTATCAAAGCTAGACTTCTCTATCATCTAAGAAAGAAAAATGTTATTGGAGCAAAACATACTCATTATGACACTTTGAAATTCGGATTTCCAAAACATCTAGGAAAAGAAGTTGAAAATCAGGCAAAAGAGTTAATCAGACAAGGATGGCTTATAACAAAGCCCACAAGTTATGGACTCCAAGTTTCATTAAACAAAGAAAAAATAACTGAAATTGATAATTACATAAAAAACACACTAAAACTTAATATTTGAACTTGAGAAATATTTACATGACTATCCTGCGCAATTATTACATTCTTTCCCCTTAAAACCTAGAACAGAACACCTATTGCACATTTCAACTCCGCAATGGCTGCACTTTTTGAAACTCATTTTATCTGTAGAGCCTCCACACTTTCCGCAAACCTTCAAACAGCCAGAGCAACAATCCTTATCAGTTCTATAGTCCTTTCTAAGATGCTCTTTGCACATATCTTTCCAACATCGCGAGCATTTTCCAATGCAATCCTTGCAAAGTTCATTTCCACACTGAGAACAACTTTTAACTCTGCACAATTTGCACAACTCGCTTCTACATTTAATGCAAAACTTTGAACAGCCAGAGCAAGAAAGATGCCCAGAATCACATATTCCTATTTCATCCATCTTCTTTTTGCAAAAATCACATAGAATATCATTGCTCTCTCCAGTTAGAGGATTATATTGCACCTCTACCATCCTTGCACTCTTCCCTTTCTTCAAATAAACTTCCAAAATAAACTTTGGATAATATATTATTGAAGTATTTATCAATTTATTAGATAAATTAAGAGAATGTTTTCTTATTTCATCGTTAATAAAGAACTGCTTCTCCTTTTCAAGATGCTCTTTATCCAATTCCCCTTTCAATCTCTTCACATTCTCCAAAGCCCTTTCCTCCCTAAACTTATTTGCCGGTTTCTTAAGCTCTTTCTCATTCTTTTCCAATTCAACTCTCATCTCCTTCTCCACATTTCCATAGTGCTCTTCAATTCTCTCCCTCTCCTTCTGAAGTTTATCATCAAGAATCTTTCCAATCTCCTCAATTTTCCCAGAAATCTTTTCCTTTAGCTTTTCTCTTGCAAGAGCATAGCTTTCCTTTATGTTTTGCACATCAATTTCCCTGTTTTTACCCTCTATTATTTTATATTTTGTCATATCAAAGTCAATTACCTTCCCAGATGAAACAAAAATATCATTCGTCAATTGCTCTTTCTCATTGAGATACTGCAGTATACTGTTAAAACTAAATCTTAAAAAATAAATTGGCTCCTCTTTCTTATTTACTCTAGAAATCTCACAATTTCTAACTCTAATGTGCTTCTTCAATTCACTCTCACCCCCAATATCAAAATCCAACTTCAATAGAGTAGTACTTCCTTTTCCAGAAAGATAATCATTCATCGCCTTTAGAATAACACTCCCCCTTCCAACATAATCGTTATTATCATTCTCCAATTCATTATCAAAAACAATACAATATGGTCCCTGTTTTCCATAAACCTCCTCAAATTCCCTTGGAATATTGTCCACAAATATAATTCCATTCTCCTCCCTAACATTACACCTTAAGTTTTGGAAAAAACTCAATGTAAATTGTTTTAGATCATCCATTTCTTACCTCCAACTGCGCAGCATCAACCTGTTTCACAAAATTCTCAGCACTACTCAAAGAATTATCCAATTCCTTAACACTTTTCTTTGCCTCTCCATAGCTCTCAATTCCCTTTTCAACCATTTCAGCTATCTTATCTATGTCCTGAGAAAACTTTTCCAAGTTATTTTTAGAATCTATGAATGCTTCCATTAACATTTCTTCTATTTTAGCCATCCCCATCTCACCTTTACCATCCAATCCAAGATTAAATAATATAATTGGCAGTTCTCCAATTACAAGTCCAATGCAGCACATCTTATTTATAATCAAATCAACCACTTTTTCCTCCATTGTTCCCTTTGTTGCCAAACTGTATATGTTCATATCCCTTTTTTGCCCAATTCTATCCAATCTTCCTATCCTCTGCTCCACAGACATAGGATTCCAGGGCAAATCATAATTAATCAAGTTATTACAAAACTGAAAATTCAATCCCTCTGCCCCCGTATCTGTGCTAATTAGAATATCTGCCCCCTCCTTAAACTCTTTTATCTTCTTTGTCTTCTCCTCCCTTGTCAATCCACCCATAAATTCAACAATTTTAAGATTATATGGCTTCAATTTATCGACGATATAACTCAATGTAGAAGGATGCCTTGTATAAATCAATATTTTAGAATCCCTATTCTCCTTAAATATTCCCTCCACAATTTCAACCAATTTTTCTATCTTTGAATCCTTCTTCAAATTCTTATATTGTTCCAAAAGCCTCTTTGCAATCTCCTTTGTCTTCTCATGATATTTAGGATCATCTATTATTTTCTGCAAAGACTCAATTGCAGACCTTGATGAGCTCGTTATCTTGGGAAGAAGAGAATACAAAATAAGCAATCCATTTATTTCACTTCCAGTTGCAGCAAAATACTGCTTATTCAACAGCTCATAGACTCCTTTGTATATTTCCTTTTCCTCAGGAGTCATTTCAATTGCAATAATTCTAGGAATTCTTTTCTTATAATCCACTTTAGTTTCACTTCTCTTCCTTCTTATCATCAGCTCATCCAATTTAACCTTCAAATCTCTTGGATTAAGAGGATGTCTCTTATTTCCTTTAAATAAAAATTTATTTTTGAACTCTTTTATGGTTCCCAGATGTCCTTTCTTCAATAAATGCAATAAATTATACAATTCAATCAAATCATTTTGAAATGGAGTTGCAGTTAAAATAAGAAATCTCTTTTTCTGTATCCTATCAACAAAATCCCATCTAACTGAGCTCTTATCCTTCAACTTATGTGCCTCATCAACAATGAGCAAATCCCATGATATCTCATGCGCCCTCTGATGTCTATACTTTCCTTTCTCCCTATTGTATGTCTTAACTCTATCAAGTGAAGCAATTGCAAAATTCACTTTATCCCAATCACCCTCCTTCTCAATTATCTTAAATTCCAATTCAAATTTATCATTTAATTCCTGAACCCACTGATCCACAAGTGACGGGGGAGTTAAAATCAAAACTCTTTTTACCAATCCTCTCTCAATGCACTCTCTAAGCATAATTCCAGTTGTAATCGTCTTTCCAAGTCCAACTTCATCCGCAAGAAGAGCCATTCCATTCATATCTCTTAATATTCTAAGTGCTCCATCCGGCTGGTGAGGCAACTGATATTCCAAATTCTTCCTAACTTTCTCCCATGAAATGAGAGAATCAATCTTATTCTCCTTAGCAATTTCCCCAGAATCCATTTTAAGCTTGAGCATGGAAGGAGATTCAAACTGCTTCTTCTCTATCTTTTCCAAAATAAATGACTCATCTTCAAAACTCTCGTTAATAATTACCATTTTCTTTCACCTCTTTATATAAGTTGTATAAACAAAACAATTTCCGGCGTATTTAAGATTTTATATGCTCATTTAATGCGATTTTAATCAACAGTTCTAACCATCGAAACCAAAACGTCTTGTCTAGCTCCCTCTTGAATATAACTTCGAGGCTCAGTTGAAAGCAATAAATTCGAAGCTACTTTATTATTTCCACTATAAACTTTACCTGCAAAATAAGGAGTTGAAGCTCTGATTCCTTTAGTTTCCAACATTCTCTTTACCTTGGGTAAAGTATTCTTCACAGTGGAAATAAAATGATGGTCATAATATGGAAAAGCAATCGCTTTTCTGTCTATTTCAAGACTAAGTGATTGCCCTGGTAAAACCATTGCTGAAAAATTCAATAGAAAAACTTCCAAAGCTCTAAGATTAATTGTTGCTACATCTTCAGGGCCATCCTTAGTTATTCCCAATAGATGAACATATCTGTCCCCTATCTGTTCAGTTGGTTTATCCAACAATTTTACTAAATGATGTAATGGAAGAAATTGAAAACCCGAATAAAGCCCTGGATTATTTCCATGTAACCCTCTCAAAGTATCTTCATTTCCTAGACTGGATAATCTTTCTATTCCATGAACATCCTCAGGTCTAAAAACTTCCAGAGGACAACTTGCCGCAAGATTTGTCCACTGCAAATAAAACTGCTCTCTTTTAATAGGATCTCTTTGTTGTTCAAAAGCATGTTGTAGTTCTTTTAATCTTTTCTTTCTATCTGCTATACTTTGCTTCGCAGGAGAATCATTTTTTATTCTATGATATCCCATTTCTTTCATAACTTTGTGCTTTCCAGCTCCAGCCCTCTCTCCTTCGTAAGGTTTTCTGCTATAATGCCCCATAAAAAATAAGAATATGCTTCCTTTTTAAACCTTAGCTAACCTTCAGACTCAATGTCTTAGAAACACCATCATGCATGCTAACTCCATAAAGAATATTGGAATTCATAATCAAAGCATCATTGTGGGTAATAACAACATATTGCCCTGCTTTCATATACTGATTAAGCAAAGCCGCCAACTTCTCAGAGTTTCTTTTATCTAGGGCGGCATCAATTTCATCGAAGACGTAGAATGGATATGGTTTGTGCTCCTGAATTGCAAACAATAAAGACAGTGCGACAAGTGTTTGCTCTCCTCCAGATAAAGAAGTAACGTCAAAATACTTTCCTTTTGCCAATCTTATAACGATATTAACTCCTCCCTTGAAAATATCCTCCTCGTTTTCAATTTCCAAAAACGCCTGTCCCTTTGCAGACAACTTTGAGAAATTAAGCGCAAACAACTCATTCATTGCCTTGAATGTCTTCATAAACTCTCTAGTTTTCTTCTTATCAATCTCCTCAATTATAGAAAGAATATCCAACTTCTCCTTTTCAAGAGTATTGACCTTCTCCTGAACAACATCATATTCCTTCTTAACATCCTGATAAACCTCTAGTGCACGAAGGTTAATGCTTCCTATCTCCGTAAGTCCCTGCTGAGACCTCTGCAACCTCTCTTCAATAACCTGCACAGATGCTTTAATCAATTCAACTCCTGAAAATTCAGACATCTCCATTTCAATTGCCTCCCTTTCAGCATCCATTCTCGCCTGCCCCACCTTAAGATAGTTAGTCTGGTCTTCTTCAGCCCTTATGCTCGCCTGTATTTCATTGAATGCAATACTCTTTTCCTGTATCATTAACTGAATGCTATCTCTTTCATCAAACATCTTCTTGAATCTTTCAGACAATTCTTTCTCCTGCTGCTCTTTTTCAACAAGCATCTTGCTCTTCTTTTCAAACTGCAAACTTAGCTCTCCAATATTGCTCTCAAGTTCCTGGAAATCCTTCTTGCTTTCCTTGATAATATTCTTAGTCTGCTCCAAATCTCTAGACTTATACAATATGCTCGTGTTTGCATCTTCCTTTGTCCTAGAAGAAATCTCCTCAATCTCAGACATCTTCTGATCATACTGTATTTCCAAAGCAGATAAATCGGTTGTCTTCAATTCCAAATTCCTGCATCTCTCTTCAACAGCATTTATCTCCTCTCTAAGCAACTTCTCTTCAGCAACAAACTTCTTCAAACTCTCCTGCCTATCCTTCAAAGACCTGTGCTTGCCCTGTTCAATCTCTCCAGAAGTAATTTTGCTCTCAATTAATTGCAATTCTTCAATCAAATTTTCCTTTTCCTTCTTAATAAAATGCAATCTTTCTTTTGAAGAGTCAATTATCTTTCTAGAACCATCAATTTTTTCTTTAGAATCAGAAAATACGTGCTCCTTATGCTCTTCAGTGATCTTACTTTGACACAAAGGACAAATATCCAAATCATTAACCTTTAATTTTACTTCTTCAGCTCTCTTTATTTCAGCCTCAGCAATTCCCAATGCTCTCTCATTTTGCATCTCTTCATTTCTAAGACTCTCCAATGAATTTCTCTTCTCTTCTCTAACAATTTTAAGATTTTCAACCTCCTTAATACAACTCTTTTCATCAGGATAATTTAACTTTCCAGAAATATCCTCCATCTGCTTAACCATTGACTCTGACTCAGCCAAAACTCTGGAAAGTCTGGATTCTCGGTCCTTTATCTTCTCCCTCTGTGCATTCAATTCAGATTTCAAATTCAAAACCTTCTTCCTTTCCTCTTCAATCTTGCTCAATTCCAATTTCTTCTTCCTCAATTCCTCTGCTTTCTTAGCCATAATTGGAGATTCCAATCTCAATCCATCCAACTCCTTCTCCAAATCAGGAATAGATTTCTCCAACTCTTGAATTCTTTTGTCTATCCCTCCCTTCCTATGCTCGTATCCCTCTTTCCTAACCCTTAGCCCTTCAACCTCAGTCTTCAAATTGGTAATTGCATTTCTAAGTGCATCCTGCTCAACTCCCGCCGCCTGCTGAATAACTTTGTTAATATGCTGAGTCTTCTCCCCAAACTCCTCAATCTCTTTCTGTATTTTCTCAGCTCTTTCCTTTAATTTTGCTTTCTGTTTTTCCTTCTCATTTATTGATTCCAATATTTTTTCAATTTCTTTTTTCTTATCCTCAATTTTCCTAGAAAGAAGAGAGGCCTTGCATCTCTTAACTCCCAATTCCAGTTCCTTAAACTTCTCCGCCTGCGCTTTTTCCTTCTCCAAATTCCTTAAATAAGCATAATTTGTTTTCAAAACAGTACTTATTTCCTTCAATCTCTCCTCAGTTTTCTCCAATTCTCTAAGTGATTTCTCTTTTCTATGTTCATATATTCCTATTCCCGCAACATCCTCTATAATCTTCCTTCTTTCCTCAGGATGCATTCTAACAACTGACTGTATTTGCCCCTGTAATATTAAATTAAACCCATATGGGTCAATTCCAGCCTGCGCAAGGGTCTCCACAAGCTCTCCCTGTGTCTTTGTCTCCCCATTTATCTGATATGCACTAGTCCCATTTCTCTTTACAACTCTCCTCAAAACAATCTCACTCTTATCAATTGAAAATGCCCCATCAGAATTATCAAATACCAATTCAACGGAAGCCTCATGAGAAGGTTTAACAAACTTCGCCCCCAGAAATATGAAGTTCTTGGCCTCGCTTACTCTCATTGACTTACTACTTCTCCTTCCAAGAACAAAGCAAAGAGCATCAGAAACATTAGACTTTCCAGAGCCATTTGGACCCACAATTACATTTATCCCCTTATCAAAAACTATTTCGGTCTTTTGAGCGAAACTCTTAAACCCATGCATCACCAGCTTTTTTATATAAGCCATATCACTCCCTTATTTTTTAATATATATAAAACTTTAGAATACTATTAAGATGCAGAATTAACTGGAGTAAATCTATAAATCCTAGGTCCCCCTCTCGCAGTAGCCATTAATGGAACTTTAGTATCTCTCGCAGGGCACTCGGCAAACCCATTAACAACATCTTCTTTTCTTAAACTACCCTCATAAGTACCTCCACAAGCTCCGCACATATAAGTATAAGATTCATCCGCCCTAACTACTAAATCAACTTGTTTTTTCCCAATATTTTTCCCAAATTCTTCCACAGGCCTGGTCTCGACAGTCCAATCCTCTCTTCCAGCCAGAGGTGTTCTTCCAGTTGTATTTGTATCATTTTTACTCATATTAATATCTCCAAACATCTCCTCTCTTTTTCTTATAAAAAATCTAAGTTTAAAAAAATAAAAAAAATAAAAAATTTAAACTTAGTAGTAACTTTCGCCGAAGTCTTCTTTCTTCTCTGGCTTTCTTGTCAACAGTACAATTAAGACAACTAAAAGGACTACAAAAATTATTGCTAGAACGACAGTCAAAAGAACTGTTGCGTTTCCTGCAATACCTGAGCCTTGAACATTCGCAGTGAATGTTTCTGTCTTAACTAAATTTCCAGACGAATAGATATTTGCTGTGAAAGTGTATGTTCCTGCTTTAGCAGCTGAAACATCGTATTTCACTGAGTTGCTATTCCCAGCAGGGACAGCAACAACTGGACTATCTGTTGAAACAGTTAATCCACTGGATGAGGAAAGGACTACTTCATACAACGCAATTTTATCTCCAGAATTAACTAGAGTGGTTGTATAAGAGACTTTCTCTCCAGGAGCAAACGTCTTAGTGCTTATAGCTGAAACGATAGTATTGTCAGATGTAGCTACAGCAACAGCAATTTTCTTATTTGCTACTGTTGAGCTATCTGCGTTATACGCTTCGATTTCAACGTCATAAACACCGGCCGGAGCATTTGCAGGAATTGCCACATACATTCTTCTTTCAGCTGCATCATTGTTTAGGGTATAATCCCCAGGTTGATCAACTGAAGAAAGGTCACCAAAATAAGCTTTTGAAGTAACGCCCAAAGCTGGGATTGTTACCTTTACAAACTGATCTTGGGAGTCGTGGTATCCTCTGTTCTTCAAAACTATATCAACAGGCATTGTTGAGCCTGCTTTAACAGTTGAGGCCATATTCACATCAAGCAACTCAGTTATGTAAGAAGCTCTTTGTGCAGAAAGTGGAACTGCTTTTTGAGCAAGTATTCCATCTCTATTTTCAACAGTAACTTCCAAAGTCAAAGTATCGTTTGGATCGATGTTGAATGGCACCGGAACAGAGAAAAATCTTGTGTAAGGTCTATTAGCAAGCACGACAAATCGCTCTGTAGAAGCAACTTTTCCGCCTGCGCCAGTTAACCAGACATTAACGATAACATCGTCAGCGTCAGTTGTAGATGAGAATATAACTTTCATTGGAACTGTTTCTCCAGCAAAAACTGCTGTAGTAGCTCCACTGGCGGTTACATCGACACCGTTAACTTCGACAGTAGTTATACTGCCTGCGGCACTAGCAAAACCTAACAAAAGGACTGCAAATGCGAGTACTGTAACAAGGTAAAATATTCCTTGTTTCATTTCTCTATATCTCCATGGTAAAATTTAGTTAAAATTATCCCCCAAACTCACTATATAAAGATTGTGGTAACATAGTAATTATTAAGTTACAACAGCATAGAAATATTTAAATAGTATACCTAAGTATACAGGATATGGTAGACATAACAAACGAAAAAGAGAATGAAATAACGACGGTAAAACTACATAAGACCACAAAGGACAGACTGGAAAAACTAAGAGTCTACCCAAGAGAAACCTACGACGAGATTCTTTCAAAAATGCTTGACATACTCAACCTAGTTAGACAAGAACCTGAGAGAGCAAGAGGCAAACTAATTGCCATAGACAGACAGAAACCAAAGTCTAAGTAAGTTTCTTCTAGTTTAATCAAGTCTAGTTAAAAACACTTTAAAGCACTAACCAAGAACACAAGTATACTTACCTTTTCATCCCAACTTTTTCCAATATCTCTTCAACAATTCTATTCTCATCAAAATCTCCAACAAAAACAACAAAATCAGAATATCGTTCATACAATTTTTCTCTCTCCAAAAACAACTTTTCAAAGCTCTTCCCCTTCAATCCCACAATCCCTCTTGAATCCAAATTAGGAATTCTTCTTTTTATCTTTATCATCTCATCCTTCAAATAAATTATCTTTGAATTTTTATTCAAAAAATCCATTGCTTCTCTAGAATAAACAACACTTCCTCCAGGAGCAATAACCATCCCCTCTCCCTTTAAACTCAAAATAGTTTTCCCCTCTAACTCAATAAATTTCTCTTCCCCCAATTCATCCAAAACCTTCTGTAAATCCAATCTCTTTTCCTTCTCAATAACTTCATCAACATCCACAAATTTATATCTCAATTTGCCAGCAATCTTCTTCCCAATAAAACTCTTCCCCACTCCAGGCATTCCAATTAAAGTTATGTTCATTTTCCTCGGATCCTATTTGTTATTCTTCAAAAACTGATACAAATGATTAAAGTAATCAGTTTTGAATGAATTGGCCATCTTCTCCACAATCAATTCGGGAGTAGAATTTGCAAGTCTCCCCAAAACGGGATTATGATCAACTATCAGTTCATAGAACTCATCCAATCCCTTAGCTTCAATTCCATCCACTCTTGCATATTGAGGAAGCTTCTTCTCTATCTCCTTTCCAAGATGAGTAGCCACAACCATAAAACATCCCTGCTTGATGAAGAAATCAGCGCTTGCAGAAACAATCGCTCCAGCCACCCCTGGTTCAGTAACAGATTCAATCTCATCAGCCAAAATAAGAGTTTGCTTTCCAGGTTTTATCTTTGACATCTGCGTTAACAATGTCTCAAACGCTCCCTTATTCGCACTTCCCTTATTCTTTGCAAAATAATAAACTTCTGTAAACATTGGAAGCTTAACATTCCCTGAAACAGGCAAACCAAGATTGTAAAGGCTAATCAATTGTATAACGTGCTCAAGAAGTGTTGTTTTCCCTCCAGAATTAGCCCCCGTAAGAATTGAGCACCTATTATCTCCATTAAGATTGAATGATATTGCCTGTGCTTTATCAATAAACAAGTTCGCAGAATTATCAATCACAAAATCCTCTGCATTCTCTGGAAATACCTTTCCAGCACAATACTTTGAAATTCCAGATACAAAATCAAAATAAAGAAGCAAATTAGAAAGCTCCGAAAGCAAAGCAGGAACTTTTCTTAATTCGCCCGCTTTCCTTTTTATCTTCTCCGCAATGGTAGTGTGCTCAGCAGCATTCTGCTTTTTAATCAACTTATCCATTTCACTTTCATCAATCTCAACGGGAATACCTCTCACAAAAAGAGAAGAGGGCAAACCCGAGTCATTAACTGCCTTCTTCACAATCTCCATCATCTCATCTGGAAGAGTGCTTTTGCTGAGCATCTTGAAAAGAACATCTCCAGAAATTGTAAGCTTCTTTATCTCCTCGGAAACCGCAGCATTTATCACCCTTGCAGCATTTTCAATATCTTCCTTCTTTATCATCTCCTTCTTTCCATCATCCATCAAGGGAAATAGCTCATCCAAAGAAGAAACAATCTCTCCAATTCTTCCATCCAATTTATTTTCCTTCAATATCTCAATATTTGCCTTCCAAGCTGACAAAAGCTGAACATATCTTTCCAAATAAACCTCATCAACGCTATCCAAGAACACTGATTGAGGCAAATTCTCAAACGCTCTCGAGAAATTCTCACAATCTATAACCTGTACAATATCATAGTCATCCAGAGAATCCAAATCACTCTGATTAATAATAAATCTCACCGGACATCCAAGCTTTTGAAGCTCATTAAAAGTCTTCTCATCCTCAGTAACTGCAATTATTCCATATTTTGGCTTCCACCATTGCTTTGGCACACTAATTGAAGACAAAAATCCCGAATCAATAACCTTACTTATCTCTCCAAAAAATGCCTGCCTTCTTTTTATCTCATTGCTGTTTGAACTAAATGAAAAGAAATTAAATAAATTACTTGTATCACTAAAATAAAATCCAGAAGAAAGAGAACTGATTACCTTATTGTGCACGGCCTTCGCATCCTTTGTCCTATAAATTCCATCTCCCTCATTCTTAACCGCAGTCTTAGATTTATTGAAAGGAGAAAGATTATTCTCTCTTATAAATTCAATTATCTCCTCTTTCATCTCTTTTGTCATAAACCTGGATGTTTTCACCTTTTAAAAGATTTTATGTTCTGATTTATATCCTAAATAATTTCGTCGGCTCATCCTTTACAGAAACATCTACCTTCGCTCTGAAGTCACTTCTTTCTCTGAGCATTTGATTAAATGTCTTCAGAGCAACTCTAGGTGTATTATTTGTACTGCTCAAGTGAGAAAGAACAACATTTCTAAGTTTTTTATTTGAATGTTCAAGAACCGCCAATGACGCCTGTCTATTTGAAAGGTGTCCAGAATCTCCCTTAACCCAATTCTTCAAAAAGTATGGATATGGTCCATGTTCAAGCATTTTCAAATCATGATTAGATTCTAAAAACAAGAAATCAGAATCAGAAATTGCCTCATTAACCCTATCGCAAGCAAATCCCAAGTCAGTTATAACTGAAATCCTTTTTCCATTACTAATTGTAAAAGAAACAGGCTCTTCAGCCTTATGCGATTTAGAAAAAGCCTCAACTTCCATCCCTGCAATCTTAACAGTCTCTCCAGGTTTAATAGAATTAATCATCTCTTCATTTGAACATAAAAATCCAGATGCAATTGTTCCATTTGTCGCGTATATTGGCACATTAAATGTCCTTGCAAACACATCTGCCCCTTTTGTGTGATCTCCATGCTCATGTGTAATGAATATCCCTTTAACACTTTCAGGTTTTAATCTCAAAGTATCCATTCTCTCAACAATTCTCTTAGTACTTATTCCCGCATCAATAAGTATTGCTCCCTTCCCGGAATCCAAATAGAAACAATTTCCAGAACTTCCCGATGCCAGAGCTGTTATTTTCATCTCCTCTTTTTTACCTCATTTGCCCAAGCTAAATTATCCTTTTATATCTATCCCAAATGAGCTTGCAGAACAGCTTGCCGTTCTTCAATTAATTCCCTACTTTTCCTCGCCATCCTAATTGCCAAGTCTCTAGCACTCTGAGGACTTCTTCCCCAAGCAAGCAATTTCCCCCTTGATTCAGCAGTAACCTTAACGTGCATTCCATCAAAATATCCCCTATATATTTTTTCCCAATTCGGAGCAACTGGATGTTTTGTAGAAGGATGTCTTATTAACGCTAGAGGATGAGAGCACATGCTGATTGGAAAACTATGAGTATAAGGTGTGCCTCCCATCAAATTATAGAGAGCAGATACTTAAAAGTATTATGGTGATAGAATTAACTATTTCATCTTCTCCGATAATCTAAGCCCTTCAACGGCATCTTCAACCATCATGGGACTTTCATTAATAATTCTTATTTCCTTATCCTTAGGCAGATTACTCAACAGTTCTTTCCAATTATCCTTCCCAGTTGGAATATGATTCTTTTCTCCCTTTTCCCCATACTCAATCCCAGAAAAATGACAATGCCATTCCTTTCCTGGAAAAGAAGCAATAATCTTTTCATAATCCCTCTTCTTTTCTCTAGCAAGAATATGCGCAAAATCAATGCAGAATGCACAACCAGTTTCATTTACCAATCTGCTTATTTCATCCACCGAGCCAAAAACATTTATCTTCCCCATTGTTTCAGGAGCAATCTTAATCTTCCAACCATTATCTCTTATCACTTCCAATAAATCCAATATTCCTTTCTTTATGTTATCATAGCTCTCTTTCCTATCTTCATCTGTCTTCCCCTTATTAGAATAATATCCTGGATGAAACACAACCACCTTTGCTCCCAATAACTCTCCAATCTTGCAACAATCCAATATTCTCTTCTTAGTCGCTGCTCTCTTCTCAGCCTCATCAGAATTAAGATTAACAAAATAAGGCGCATGAATGCTTAGCTCAATTCCCAATTCCTTAGCCTTCTTTCCTATTCTCTCCGCATCTTCAGGTTTTATATAAATACTATATGTAAAAGCAATCTCACACGCTTTCAAGCCAAGTTTATGATATCTCTCAAGAACTTTCTCTGCACTATCTGAAGGACCAAGCCCAGCAGGACCAAATTTAATCACCATTCCAAGATTAAATTTGTATTGTTAATAAATCTTTAGAAACCTATCTTCTTATTTAACAGACCAATCATAATCTTTTAGTCTTCCATCTATTGCTGGGTCCCAATAAACCGATTCTTGCGGACCAACATTTCCTATCAATCTTGCAAACAATATGCTCTTTTCATCCAAATGCAATTTTCTAAACTTCTGCTTTCCAGTCAAAGTAGGATCAAATATAACTACATTATTGCTCAATCTCTTATAAAAGTCTGCTCCCAATTTAGAAGGTAATGCAAATGGATTCATCTCCAAAGGAGTTAAATTATGTTGAGCATTATAGTGTTTTACAACTGCAATGTATGCTGCGATACTATGAGGATTAAATCTTACCACATCTGCCCCTTCTCTTGCACTCTCCCAAGGATATCTTATATCTGAATATGTTGAATGCCCTGGCTCTTCTCCAGAGTCAAATTTATGTTTCAATCCCCAAACCACTGCCCTCTTTCCAGTACCATTATCGACTGGAACATGCTGTAAAGTAACTACGTATCTTCCATGCTTTTCAGTTCTTGATGGAACCTTACAAACAACTGTTGCTCCTTCTTTAGTTACTCTTCGAGCATCATCATAAGCCTTAACTTCTATTCCTCCTACCCCTTCAGCATAGGCAAATAATTGTTCGGCCTGAGGTAAGAATGCAAAAGGAACTATTCTCTTTCTATCCTCTCCAACAACTGGCCTCCATGAATATCCCACAAAATTAATATCTTCTTCTCTCCAGCCTTCCAATTTTTCAGCAAAATCTCGCATTCTCACTGCAAGAGGAATTTCCTTAGAAGCCAATGCCAAATATTCAGAATCTGGCTGAGACAAAGCAATCAAATGCCCATGTTTAAAGCATTTTCTTGACGCTTCTCTGCTGTCCAATCCTCCTGCATAAAATCTCCCTGGAGTTATCTGAGCCATTAATTGCAAAGCCTGGCTTTCAGGATTAAGAGCAAGAATTCTATCAACCAATCCTCTGGCTCTGTCTACCCTTTTCAAATTCATCTTCAGAATTTCAGCAGGTGTTCTTTCGTTAAAGAAAGATTTCTTGTTTGTCATATTATTCCCCTACAAATCAAATATATAAACCTTTTTAGTGCAACTTTAGAGTTACAGCAATAGTAAGCTTTAAAAAGTAGGATAAAATGCCACCTTTGGCATGAAACAGAAGATTTCCATTACAATTGATGAAAACCTAGCCAAAGCTATAGAATCTGCCTTGGAAGAAGGCCAATTCAGAAACAGAAGTCATATTCTCGAATATTCCCTAAGAAAATTCCTAAATGATGGAGATAAACAAAATGACTAACTTACAAGAAATAATAGAGCAACTAAGGCAAACTCCAAAAGAGCAAAGACCAGAAGTCTTATCACAACTTAAATCTCAATTAGGAATAAAATTAGATGAAAAAGCACTAGAAATCGCTGGATTATCAGAAGGAAGAGGAGACGAAAATATCCTAGATTATTTAGCAATTGCAGAACAGCAAGGACTAACAGATGCAGCCTACTTATTAAGAGAAAAAGTCTTCGAAATAGGTAAAGCACAGATAGAAGCAACCACTGCTCCAATAAGAGAAAGAAAGAGAAGGGAACAATGCCTTGAAGACTTTTTGGTAAGGGATAATAATCTCACAAAAATAGAGCCAGGCCTAAAATATGTTGCAAGACAAGACCCATTACAAACCGGATTCATCGATATCAGAGCAAGAGATACAAAAGAAACAGATGTTTTAATAGAACTTAAAACTGCCGCTGATCCTGTAGATAAGATAGATTTCCAGCTAACAAAATATCTTGAAGAAAACCCTAGAAGCAGATTAATTCTTGTAACTCCATCAATAGACTCTTCGATTTATAGAGGATTTAGAGGAAGATATGGGGAGAGAGTAAAATTTGTTCAAATGCAAGAAAAAGAAGGAAGTTATTCATTCAAAGAAATAACTCCAGAAGATGCAGATAAAATGCCAAAAAAGAGAAGACTCAAATTCAAAAAAGCAAATGGAACTCAATCAGGAGTTATTTCATTTGTAAAAAAGAGAAGAGCTGGTCCAGTTTACGAAAAACCAAAAGCACAAGAAAGACAACCAGCTGAAAGAAGAGCAGAAACAGAAAGAGAATCGCCAACACAAGAAGTAAGTGGTCTTCCAGTTCTATCTAGTAAACACTTCTTTTATAAAATGTTACTAGCAACCACAAAAGATCCTGAGAAATGCATTGATCTTACGCAAACACCTAGAAAAAGCCTTAAAGCACTTATAAATCTCACCTGCCAATCAAACAAAGAGTTAGATGCATATGTTAATTATATAAACTGGTTTAAAAATTCAGGTATAAATGAAGAAGAAGTAAGTCCATTCGGTGATTTAACTTCTCAAGAGTTTAAATTATTCTATGCTGACACAGACGAAACAATAGACCTTCCTGCAATGGGTTCAAGGCCAGCAGAGAGAGTAAACACAATACCTGAAAATGGAATGTTTGAGCGTAGCCTTAAAAAAATCCATAGTTTATATACTTCCTTTTGGAAATTAAAAACAGAATTTGCCTCAATTGAACAAGAAGAACCTGATTCAGATTTAGATCCCTTGAAATTAAATAGATTGGAACAAGCATTGCGTGAAACAAAAATGAAACTTGGTGAAATAAAATATAGAGATAAAGGATTATCTGAGTTTAGAGATTACATCAAACAAGCAATGGTAGCAATGCCCGAATCAGCAGACTTTTCTAAATTAGAATTATTTAGATCAAATTTTCTAGAAATGAGTGCAGCACTATCATTCATGAGTACCAAACTAGCTGCTACAAGAGAATTACATAAAATAAACAAAAAATTAGGTGCAGCATATTTGCGTGCAGGTTTCGATTTCCTAGATAGATATAGTGTCTCAGCAGAAAGAGCTGCAAAAGAATTCGAGAAACATAAGAGCATAAACACTGAAATAAGTGCTGCTGCTCATTCATATCGTAATTTCGAATGGTGTAGAAGAGATATAACTGATAGAATTTTAAGAACAAACCTTCTACTCTCAACTTATGAAGATAATGAAGATACTGCTCCAAGATCTAGCGAGAGCGAACAGGGAAATACAACACCTCAAAGCAATCAAAGTCAAACCCCTCAGAATTACTCTCCCCTAGTCCAAGCAATAACTCAAAATCATAACGGAGAATTATTCACAAAAGACAACTTAGCAAGAATCAAATACTTTGCAGAAGATCTTGCAACTAGAGTAGACTATGGTATACCTGAAGATAAAAGACAAGAACTTACAAAATCCTTCCAAGAGTTTAGATTAGACAGAAGACTAAGACACAAAGAGGAAAGACCAGATGATTCACAGCTAAGAACCTTCTTTGATTATGTAACTGAGGCAGTCTACAAATCAAAGCAAGCAGGAAATGTTTTAGTTCCAACAGCAAAGGACTTAGATAAAATGTATAATAAAGCCAAAGAAAGTAAATAATCCTAATTTTACAAACTTATCAAATTAACTTTTGTATTCTCAACTGCAGAAAACTGTGTAGCTCCCAAATGCTTGACTCCAAAGTCATCACATGATCTTATAATTCCAGAAGTTGCAGGTCCATCAATTATAACTGCAAAGACTTTTTGTCTTGAATAGTCCAAAGCTCTTGGAACATCTCTTGGTGAAACTTTTCTGATTATATCAAACTTAATGTCAACTAAAATAGCATTCTTACTTCCCCTTATCTTCTCATACGTCTCTCTTACCTTTGCCTTAGCATCTCCGACGAATTCAACTTCCTTTTCAACAGGCTTTTCAACTGGTTTCTCAACAGCTCTCTCTTCCCTATCAGCTGCTCTATCACTTTCTCTTACATATCCAGCACCATTTCCATTTGTACCAGAATATTTCAACATTCTAAGAAAATCCTTAACTCCAACTTTCTTTCTAAGAGACATTAATATTTCCTTTCCTTGCAATTCTTCAACTTCCTTTCCATCCGGAGCAACTGCAACATATGCAATATTAGCATTACTTATAACATTTCCAGCAATTAACTTTCCACCTCTGTCTCCATCAACAAATAATGTAATTTCTTTAGTCTCTCCAAGCTTTGCAATCTCCTTTGGAAGCTTTGTTCCATTCATTCCAATAACATTATTTACTCTATTCTTCAAAAGATTAACAACATCTGCTCTTCCTTCAACAACAATAACCTCATTTCCAGAAATATCTCCTGCTGGAAGTCTTTCATCACCATATTCCTGAATCTTAGCCGCTCTCGTTTCCTCAGTTAGAGTCTTTGACATTTCCCCAATCTCATTCTTTGCTTCCAAGCCCTGCAATAATTGCTTAGCTCTTCCCAAAATGAAATCTCTCTTCTCTCCTCTTACGTCTTCAATCTTATTTATCTTAATCTCCGCTTCAGTTGGACCAATTCTATCAATTGTCTCAAGAGCAGCAGCAATTAATGTAGTTTCAGATTTATCCAACGCGCTTGGAAGTTTGATTTCTCCAACAGTCTTTCCATCAACCAACTCCAATTCAACTTCAATTCTTCCTATTCTTCCTTCCTTCTGAAGTTCTCTCATCTCCATATCCTCTCCCAATAATCCTTCAGTTTGTCCGAATAGAGCTCCGATTACATCAGGCTTCTCCAAAGGCCCTTCAGCCTTGAAGCTAGCATGAATCATATACTTTATCGATACTGGACTTACTTTTGCCATTTTATTTTTCTATTTCTCCTATTGTATTCTCTACTCAAATACGTAGTTTCCTACCAATTCAAGTTTTGAAAGAAGCTGTATAATACAGACACACACTAATTGCCCACACGGGCGTGAATATGATAAGTTAATTTCTATCTTATATTAACTTCTTTCAACAGCTGAAAACACCCTTTGTTTATAAAACTTTCGCTTAATTGCTTATTTTATCAAAAAGATGATAACTATCTGCCATGATTTTAGCTCCCTGTCCTGCAAGTCTTGATCCATAGAACAATAGAAACGAAGCAGCCACAACAGGGGTAGCAGCAGTCATTCCTCCTCCAAATCCGTGATTCGCTTTTGTCGCTAAGGGAGCATACTCCTTCTTCAATTCAGCCATTTTTTTACTAACAGGTGCCAATAGCTCTTCCAATTTTTTTCTAAATGCTCCCTTTCTCTTAATTGGTTCTTCCTCAGGCTCTTCAGAAACAGACTGTTCATTATAGAAATGCGCAAACCCTCCTATCCCGGACCGAGCAGTTGCAAGTCCTCCCAAAACCATTGCACTTAATTCTTCATTACTGATTTCTCCCCTAGTTATTCCAGTAAATCCCTCGACAAAACCTGCTGCTGAAACACCTCCAAGTGCAACAATATACTGAGCCCTTCTTCCAAAAGCGGGCTTAAATACATCATACATTTCCACAAGCACATCCCAGTCGCTTCGTTTATCCATCTCAATTTTTCTCAGAGTCTCTTTTTATACTTTTCCCTCGCCTAAACGATTAACAAAATTCAAAAAAACAATAAACAAGACAGAAACAACAGGAACATTAATAAAGGTTATTTAACTTTAAATAACACCTCCAGAACCAATAAACAACAGAAACATTAATAAACCTTAAATAACATTATTTAATACATGAAAAGGGAATTTGAATCAATATCAAGGGAAGGTTTCATAGAGGAAACCGATAGGTGTCCTGTATAATGGCCCTAAAAACATTCAACATAGATGAGAAGATATACAAACAATATTCAGACCATTGCAAGAAATCAGGAATCTCCATGTCAAAGCAAGTGGAAAAATTCATTGAATCTGAATTAGAATCATTTAAATCAAAATCATCTTCATCAAACTCTAAAGCGGAGCACCAGCAGGCTGCTCATGAAACGTCGCCTGCCAATTCTCACGAACATACTTTTGCAAAGTATTGCTAATACCTAAAATTAAAGGTTACTTTTTTCTTACAGAATCATAGGCTGCCTGTGTCAAGCCAGAATTATTAGTTGTACCTATGCAACCCATCACTGGTTGAGCCATATCAATTGAACCATCATTCCCTTTGTCTAATCCATGAATCTTAAAAAAAGGTTTATTTGTATCGGTTAGAATCACAACTGACCTATCTCTCTCTTTTCTAACTTCTACGCCATATCCTTGATAAGTTCCCATAGTTACTTCTGGTTGCTCAGGTTTATGTGATTCAAGGTAGTTTACGACTTTAGGAGCGGTAAGACCTAAGACAAACCCTGTTGCAAGTAATGCTAATTTTGATTTAATATTTCTTATAATTACACCAAAAATAACTACTATTTAAATCTTTCTATTTGTAACCTTTATGTAGTGATAACAAATAGGTTATCATGCCTAATTAAAATAATCTAAGAATAAAAAATAGGAATCGATACAGCAACACCTGCATAGGCCGAAACAACACCTGCTCTAAAGGCCATTGAAGACCTGTTAGCTCGATGAATTACTCTGCAGACTTCCACTTCATGAGGAATTACATAACACATTCCAAAAAGAAATCTTGCCTCATTTACAAAACCTGAACCAAATTCTTCCAGAGCAGAAGCTATGCCTACAAGTTTGCTAGTTCCACCTCTTTCCAAATTATCCTTAGTAGTTTGCATGTTAATCCCTCAATCAAAAAAATAAAAGCCCCAAGCGAGGCCAAAAAAAAGAAATTATTCCTCGTCCGTTGTTGAAGTCAAATCACTCATTGCTTCACTAATATCGTCTAGAGTAGGTTCACCTTCCTCTTGGACAATATCTACGAGTTCACTCTCTACTTTAGCCCTCTTTTTTGCCATTAATCTTTCCTAATAATAGTTCTATATAAACCTTGCGTCGGAAAAACAACAAAAATTAAACACAACAGATTGTGGAAAAAGTTTAAATACCCTTTTTTAAAACTTTTAAATTTATTTCTGTGCAAGTCTCTCGAGAACGCCTGGAGCAAATGATGCCTTCGCAACATGATTTACTCTTGGTCCATCAAAATAAGGAATATAAGAATCAGTTCCAGAATTATGAACATAAACTTTTGGCTTTCTTCCCACTAATATTCTCACAACATTCGCAGCAGTTTCCCAAGGAAAATAATTATTCTCTCTTCCAACTTCCAATTGTTCTCCTATTGCTCTAAATTTTGGTATCATTTTAGAATTATCTCAGCAAATCATCAATATCAAATCTAGTTTCTTCCCTTTCCTGCAATTCCTGTGGCTTTGGTTGGTTTGTAAATGCCTGTCCTCTCTTCATTGCATAAAACTCTCTTAT
>Ga0247841_10002013_pt1 | contig 42370 bp, 18 predicted proteins | sample LaCruzMarch2015__2_FD_192410 | JGI IMG/M metagenome (GOLD analysis project Ga0247841, IMG submission 192410) | Freshwater microbial communities from meromictic Lake La Cruz, Castile-La Mancha, Spain - LaCruzMarch2015_18m | ecosystem: Environmental > Aquatic > Freshwater > Lake | place: Spain...
GTCCAACCAACTGATATTCATAATAGGTTACATTAGAAACTTCTCCACAATAATTATTATCATACTCAACCTTAAACCTAGACTGGTTCATATTGTCTCCAACACAAGATAGATTAGTCCAATCAGAGAATGATGTATTTGTCAGGTTAGGAGTACAATAATCACAATAACCATCTAACTGATATTCATAATAGGTTACATTAGAAACTTCTCCACAATAGTTTTGATCATATTCAGTCAAGAATCTCGATTGGTTCATAGTATCATTTGCTAAACAAGATTCATTAGTCCAATTACTCCAAGTTGTATTAGTAATATTAGGAGTACAGAAATCACAAGTCAAGTTCTGATACTCATAGAATGTTGTATTTGCAGCACATGAATATACATCATACTGTGTTAAATTTCTTTCCTGAGTATAATAATCTCCAAATAAGCAACCAGTTATATTATACCAAGAGCTGAATGAAGTATTTACATAAGTCGGTCCAACCAACTGATATTCATAATAGGTTACATTAGAAACTTCTCCACAATAATTATTATCATACTCAACCTTAAACCTAGACTGGTTCATATTGTCTCCAACACAAGATAGATTAGTCCAATCAGACCAAGATGTGTTTGTTAAGTTAACTGTGCATAAATCAATGCTAAATGTTACATTTGTTGAATTTACATTTCCTTCAGAATCATTTGCATAAGCAAAGATCGTATGAGATCCTTGGCTGAAATTATAGAATCCTTCACCTGTATAAGTTAGATTATCTGTTCCATTATTCCACCATACATATACAGCATCAGATGAATTTGTTATATTCAACCATATCTGTGTTGTGTTATATGTTGCATTTACAGGATTTATTATTGCGATATAAGGTGGAGTTGTATCAACTACAGTAAATATCTTTATGCTGTAATTAGAATTTCCTCCAGTATCTGTCCCATAAGCTCTTGCTGAATATATCCCTAATACAGTTAAGTTAGAAGGTCCTAGTGTAATATTCCCTATATTGCTATTTGTTTCAAACAACAAGCTTCCATTTGGATATGTTACATTAAACAAGCTGAAATTAAGATTTGCATCTGTTATGCTCCAATTTATGAAGATATAATCTTGATTAAATTCAAGGGTTGTGCTGTTCAGATTAAGAGTTACACTTGGATTGTTGCAATCTGTTATATTTATCGAATCACTTAAGGTTATCAGCTGTCTTGTAGGCGCTGTTGTTTTGACGCATGTTACATTATAGTTCTTTAGTCCTATTGAGTTAAATGTCCTGTTATATTCATAAAGTTGAGATGTTCCGTTTTCATTCATGCTGTTTCCAGCAGAATCTGTGAAATTTATGGTACAAGTTGCTCCACTTATGAAAGCTCCATTTATACTTCTTGTATAATTTGCATAGAATCTTATCTGTTCACCAGCACATGCATTTTGGTTGCCTCCAAACACACCTGAATCGTTCTGGTCCCATATTCCCAGATTGGCATTTCCTATTGTTGTATAATTGGTGAAATGAGGTACGTTAAATACTAAAGTTCCTATGCTTGTATTATAACTTATATTTGTACAAGTTGTATTGGGACATAATACACCATCCATCAATATTGTTGGTTCTGAATCATAAGACAGATTTCTCATTGTTATTGTTGCAGATGAATTAAATGTATTATGTAAACCGAAGATTACATCAACAAAGTTATATGAAAGGTTTACATTGATATCAAAATTGACTCCTGCAGCATTTACGCAGTCATGCCACTGTATTTTATCTGTTAGAGGATTGTCTATTGCAGCAATTCCATCGCATACATTTGTTATATCAGGAACATCTGTCCAATTTGTCGTGTTGCCAGTATAGTTTGTATATATTGGAGCAGCACTTCTGTTTACGAATATTGTTCTTGTGCTTATGTTGGAATTGTTGTTCCAATCATAAGCTATACAGCTCCAATCATAGGTTCCATCGCTCACATTATAGATGTTGAATGATGTTTGATTATATAATCCGCTCAAAACCGCTGTCTGGTTCAATGAATAATTAATATAAATCTCAATCTTGCTTAGATTTATATCGTCTGTTGCAGAGCATTCAAATATAGCATTCCCATCTATATCTACTGAATTATTATTAGGACTATCTAAGCTTATATTAGGATTTATACTATCCATCTCATAATCACATGTCTGATTCTGATATTCATAATAGGTCGTATTCACAGATTCAGAACAATTATTTATATCATACTCAGTCAAGTTTCTCTCCTGCGTATAATAATCTCCAACCAAACAACCAGTTATGTTATACCAGCTAGACCAGGATGTATTTGCTAAGTTAGGAGTGCAGAAATCACAGCTTGTATAATTATATTCATAGAATGTCGTATTCAAAGCACATGAATATACATCATACTGAGTTAAGTTTCTCTCCTGATCTCTTGTATCATTTGCATAGCATGCAGATACATTATACCAGCTACTCCAGCTGGTATTCAGATAATCAGGTCCAACCAACTGATATTCATAATAGGTTAAATTAGAAACTTCACCGCAATAATTATTATCATATTCAGTCAAGAACCTACTTTGGTTCATATTATCTCCTGAACATGTTGTATTGATCCAAGGACTCCAAGTAGTATTTGTTATATTTGGAGTGCAGAAATCACAAGTCTGATTCTGATATTCATAATAGGTCGTATTCACAGATTCAGAACAATTATTTATATCATACTCAGTTAGATTTCTCTCCTGCGTATAATAATCTCCAACCAAACAACCAGTTATGTTATACCAGCTAGACCAAGATGTATTTGCTAAGTTAGGAGTGCAGAAATCACAGCTCGTATAATTATATTCATAGAATGTCGTATTCAAAGCACATGAATATACATCATACTGAGTTAAGTTTCTCTCCTGATCTCTTGTATCATTTGCATAGCATGCAGATACATTATACCAGCTACTCCAGCTGGTATTCAGATAATCAGGTCCAACCAACTGATATTCATAATAGGTTAAATTAGAAACTTCACCGCAATAATTATTATCATATTCAGTCAAGAACCTACTTTGGTTCATATTATCTCCTGAACATGTTGTATTGATCCAAGGACTCCAAGTAGTATTTGTTATATTTGGAGTGCAGAAATCACAAGTCTGATTCTGATATTCATAATAGGTCGTATTCACAGATTCAGAACAATTATTTATATCATACTCAGTTAGATTTCTCTCCTGCGTATAATAATCTCCAACCAAACAACCAGTTATGTTATACCAGCTAGACCAAGATGTATTTGCTAAGTTAGGAGTGCAGAAATCACAGCTCGTATAATTATATTCATAGAATGTTGTATTTGCAGCACATGAATATACATCATACTGAGTTAAGTTTCTCTCCTGATCTCTTGTATCATTTGCATAGCATGCAGAAACATTATACCAGCTGCTCCAGCTGGTATTCAGATAAGTAGGACCTACAAGCTGATACTCATAATATGTCTGGTTAGAAACTTCACCGCAATAATTATTATCATATTCAGTCAAGAACCTGCTTTGGTTCATATTATCTCCAGAACATGTTGTATTGATCCAGTCAGACCAGCTGGTATTCGCTAAATTAGGCACACAAGTGTCTATTGTAAATATGATAAATGTTGAATTAATATTTCCAGCAGTATCATTCGCCCATGCATATAATGTGTTATTTCCTTCTGCAAATGTTATGTTTAAAATACCTATATAAGTATAATTAGTTCCATTCCAATTATACCAAATTTTGTCAAGATTGATATCAATTGCAGAGATATTAACCAATTGAGTTACATTATTATATATTGTTCCATTTGTTGGTGAGATTATTACTAATAAAGGAGCTGATGTATCTAATGTTATGAAATAATCCCCTTCTTCACTCCAATTACTATTTCCTAAAACATCATACCCTCTACAGTTCCATTTAAAAGTATCATCATAAGGTAAACTAAAGTTCCATGAACTTGAATTTGAAGCTCCAGTTAAATTAGCAGTATTTACAAATAATACATCATTGGTCGAATTTAATACATATAAAGTCAAGTTATTCACAGCAGTATTTGTAATATTACATGTAAATGTCTGTGAAGCATTATTTGTAAACGTGTTATTTGCAGGTGAAACAAGGTGTATAACTGGAACTAATGAATCAATAAAGAATGTAATCGTTGTTATATTCAAGTTTCCTCCAGTATCATTACAATAAAGTGTCCAGGTATTGCTTCCTTGCGTACTTGTTACACCAGTAAAATTAGTTCCAGCTGTAAAAGAACTTGAATTAGAAATTCCACCATTTGTCGAATACCAGCAGAATCCAGGATTTGCATCAGTATAAGTATAGTTTATCTGAGAAACGTTTACAGTATAATTAACATTCTGCGGATAAATAATGCTTACATTAGGTTTAGTATTATCTATCGTGAAATTTTCACTGTATCCTGAAGAGCATTGGCTTAGATTATCGCAAGCTTCAACCCTTATAATATAGAAACCATCTGCAACAGTAGCTGAATTAAATATATAACTTAAATTATTTGAATTGTTCCCTATTATTGTCTGATTGAATGTGAAATCATCTTTCAATAATGATATGTTATAGTATGATATAGGATAATTGTTAGGGCTTTCAGCAGCAGTATAATTAATAGATATATTTCCTCCATAAGTTTGATTCGTTGGATTATAGACAACAGGAGCTATTGGCGGCAATCCAGCCAAATCAATTAAGTCACATCTTATAGTTGAACAGTTTTGCTGGTCAATTGTATCATTTGCACATGCATAATAGCAGAATCTATCTGTTCCTTCATATTGGTGCAGATGAGCATCTACTGTTCCGCTAAAATTAGACCAAGCATTTCCGCTGTTGGTTGTTATCTGTATAGCATTGATCCTAGATATATTGGGTATATAAGATATATTCCAATTGTTTGTAGAGCTTGTTGTCCCTCTTAACATGAAATAAGATCTTGAAGTTATAGAAACGCTTCCAATTTTACCGCTGCTTGAGTTTATTGCAAAAGGGATAAGGTGATGTGATGAATATATCCCATGGCTATGATTATAATAACCTATTGCATTAAGGTTGTAAAAATTGATGCAGTTTGAAGATAATTTTGGATCTTGGCTTCCTCCAAATGAAGAGTTGCAGTAATATATCCTTAGCGGATTTGTTGTTGATGAAAGATTGTAGGCCATTAATTCAAAAAACGAATAATTTTTTGTATTAGAGACATTCAATAATTCTATCTTTACATAATTATTTGAACTCTGCAACTGATAAGTCTGATGAGGTGTATTGACCATCACAGATTCATTTATATTGTATGTTGCAGGATAAACCATGCTATCACTATACTTAAAGTACCAGACATCACTTGCATTAGTTCTGACTATATAATTCGATTGATAACCTCCTTCAGATGTTCCATTCGTGTAAATCAAAGAGTTTGAAGCAGAGTTATTTGTCTGGTGATACAATGTTACAGAACTCTCTTTGATTCCTATATCATCTGATATGTTATATGATATATTGAGTAACCTTCCTAAAACATTAGAGCTATCTATATCGCTTGGATCCTGGAAATTAAATGTTACATTTGGATAATAATCTATTGCAGGCTGGCTTATAGTTATTGTCCTATTTGCACTCCAATTATAATTGCCAGAGTTATCATAAGCTATACAGTTCCATGTGTAATTTCCATTATTTAAGCTTAGGTTCCATGCGCTCGAATTTGATGTTCCGCTGATATTTGCTGTTTTATTAAATGCAAATGATTGGTTTGTTGAATTGGTTATATACAATGAGACATTTTTCAAATTAAGATTGTCTGTTGCAGAGCAGTTGAATGTTATATTTATAGGACCTCCGCTGTTGTTTATATAATCTATAGAAGGATTATTTAATGTTACATTTGGGGGTGTATTATCCAAGATAGTAAAGTTACCAGTCATTGATGTTGCAAGATTATCTGCATTATCTGTTGCGTTTATAGAATAATTATAAACACCAGATGATAATCCAGATATATTTATCGAATCATAATACACATCTTTTGTTGACGAAAGATACATATAATAGACAGAACCATTTATTGTTACAGTAACCATCTTAACTGCATAATTATCTGTTACATTTGCAGTTATATTTATTTTCTGGCTATTATTAATCGGATTTGGAGTTGCATTTATCCAATTTATTACAGGAGGAGTCTTATCAACATGGAATATTCTTGAATCTGTTATATTATTATTAACAGCATTGATGCAGACTATCTTCCAAGTGTTATTTGCACTTTCATTTATTCCAGTAACATTAAATACTGTGATGTTTCTTGAAAATGAAGAACTGTTTGTTTTATTTAATACATTATTAATATATATTGAGCAGTTTAGTGAAGGATATGCATCGATTACCTCGAAACTGAAAGATATATTTCCATCAGAATCTGAGTACTGGTTTACAGGGCTTAAGAGTTCTATGTAAGGCATAGTTAAATTATAATAAAGATTAAGTGTTTCATCTGTGTTATTTCCTGCATCTGTTGCATTCACCTTAATCTTATATAGTGTACTGTTGCCTATCAGGTCAAGATGGGTTCCTAATACTATTTCAGTTTCAACATTACTTGTTAATGTTCCATTGTTGCTTATAGCATATAATGTGTCATTGCTATAATATATATAAACGCTATAATTCACAGAAGGGTATAAATTGTCTGTAGCTAACAGCTTGATTTTCGGAGTGGCAACACCCGAATTAGTATTGTTTGCAGGGGAGGTTATCTGTATTACTAAACTTATAGAGGTATTTACTGTAAATGTTATAGATCTATTGCCAACATAATTAAATGTATTATTTGCATAAACAGTTAGGTTGTTTAAGCCTGCATTTGCAGTGATGTTTGGTTCTATACTGCAGTTGAATGTTATATTCCCTGCATTGTTGAGATTATACCAGCATTTGCTTATATTGTTTCCAGTGATAACTGGCCTTATATATAATAATTGAGTATTATATGTCTCTCCATTGCTCGGGTATGCTATAGATACTGTTGGTCTATTTGGTAGTATTGTTATGTTTCCAGTAGTATTATCTAAAGTACTGCCACCATCACCAGACATTAGGTAAGTAATCAGATTAACAGGAGAATAGGATGCAGATCCAGAGCAAGTCTTTAACTCCCAGTTTATATTGAAATTTTGATTTTGGCCTGTAGTAGCTCCTATTGAAGCGCTTCCATTAGCATTAGCAGTACAGGTTGCACAACTTGTAAATGTTATTGAGGTTACCTGTAAAGCACTCCCAGTATAGCATGTACTATTGACGACCTTTCCGTTTCTTGTATCATTCAAAGCCACAACCCAAGGATTAGTAGGAGGACCGCCATTACCAATTACATGGCTACCATTAACTAACAAATTGTTGCCCTCTACAACGGATGTTGTATTAGCTGTCAGATTATTATCCAATAACACTCTGATTGCATCGTGTATATAATCAAATTCTAAGCTTTCTCCCAAAATTTTAAAGTCAAACGTGTCTGTAGGTATTGAGAGATTATTTATTGTTATGTAAACCCATTCTCCAGTCTTATTTATTATTTCTGCTTTACCTAACAATGGGGTTGTTGTATCAGCTGCATAAACCTCAAACCATGTACTATTCTCATTATTATTCCTTGCATAAACATCAATTATATTACCATTCGAAAGATTTTTCTGATAAGTGACTCTTACATATTCATCTTTGTATATTGGTTCTGACCAATTGTTGTCTTTATGTTCAATTTCTCCAAATATATCTGAAATAAAACCATAATTTTTATCAAGATGTACTGCTTCAGTTGCATTTATTTCAGCAAATCCAGGATCATCTTTAGTCAATACAAACGAATACTCTTTCCCAGGAACAATATCTATCAATTTTATCCATGAACCATAGCATTTTTGTTCTGTAAAGTTCCAATCTTTGCATTTATACAATATATTTCCTTTTGCCACAGCAGTTACTTTAGCAGATTCAAAATTTAGATCAGTAGGGTCTATTGAATAGACTTCAACTGCATCATCTAATCCAGAAGATTTTTCATCAATATCAGCCATTCCTAATCTGCCAGGATTTGACTGATTAAGCTCTTTGAAAACAATCTTTTCTACAGGACCTTTTTGAGGAGTTAATTCTACTTGATTATCTTTATTTACATTCATCTGCATATCAGAAAGTTCTATCAGATCATATTTTACTATTACCTGTTCATTTTCCGAGCTGGTTTTTATAGGGTGGATTAGGAAGACACCTAGCAAGATCACTAAAATTATTCCAACTCCTATTAATGCTTTAGAACGCATCTTTTTTCCACCATATCCAGGCACCTTTGCCTGATCCTATCGTCTTTCCTTTAATCGTACCGTCTCCTCTTAGGTTATTGAGACGGTAAAGAACCTTTATCCTCGAAACATCTTTTAGAATAAGCTCTATCTCTCTTGTCTCAAGAGGTTCATCTGTTTTTTCTAGAATTTCAACTATCCTATGGGTTATCCTATCCCCTGTTCTGCGCATCAGTATACACTTTCAGTTTACTAGTATTTAAATCTATCGGTAAATCTATTGTTAAATCTATTGATATATTCATCGATAGATATATAAAGAAAATAGTTAGCTACCGATTAAGGACATTAACATTTATATACTAATAATTCTACATCAATATATGCAAAAAAAAGAGGTAGGTTTAGGCTATTATAGTTCTATAAATACAGATAAGCTGTTAAAAGAATTTAAGACTTCTGAATCAGGATTATCTTCTCAAGAAGCTGAAAAAAGAATATTAACATATGGAAAAAATATCCTCGCAAAACAAAAAGAAGTTCATATTGTTATCCAGTTCTTGATGCATTTCAAAAGTCCGCTTATTTTAGTTCTGATCATGGCAACAATCGTATCTTTTTTCTTTGGAGAGACGATAAATGCAATCATAATCTTAGTGATGATACTATTGGGAGTTACTCTTGAGTTTTTTCAGGAATATAGTGCTGGAAAAGCAGTCCAAAAATTAAAAGAATATGTAAAAACAAAAGCAGATGTCTTAAGAGAAGGAAAAGAAAAAGAGATAAATATAGAAGATGTCTGTGTCGGAGATATTATTTTGTTAAATCCAGGTTGTCTTATACCTGCAGATGCAAGGATAATATCTTCTAAAGAACTGTTCGTAAACCAGTCTTCATTGACAGGAGAATCTCTTCCAACTGAAAAGTTCCACACAACAGTCAATTCATCAAAAAAATCATTATTTGAGATAAACAATCTGGTTTTTTTAGGAACAAGTGTTGTAAGTGGTTCAGGTATTGCTGTTGCAGTAAATACTGGGTTAAATACTGAATTTGGGAAATTATCAAAACAGCTTGTCAAAGAATCTTCTCAGACAGATTTTGAGAAAGGGATAACAAGTTTTGGTTATCTTATAATGAAAGCAATCTTTTTCTTAGTATTGTCAATATTCCTTATAAATTCATTAGTAAAACATAACTTTTTGGAATCATTTATGTTTTCTCTTGCAGTTGCAGTTGGATTGACTCCAGAGCTTTTGCCTGTTATACTCTCTATAAATATGGCTAAAGGATCATTAAATATGGCCAAAAAAGGTGCAATTGTAAAAAAATTGTCTGCAATCCCTAGTTTTGGGAGCATGGATATCTTATGCACTGATAAGACAGGAACTTTGACTGAAGATAAGATAAAACTTGTTGAATATGTTGATATATCTGGAAAAAATTCAGAAGATGTTTTATTGTATACATATCTTAACAGCTCTTATCATACAGGAATCGAAAATCCTCTAGACTCTGCTGTGAAATATTTCAAACGTGTTAATGTTCAAGGATATAAAAAAATAGATGAGATCCCTTTTGATTTCTTAAGGAGAAAGATGAGCATAGTTGTTGAAAAGAATAAGAATCATTTTTTGATAACAAAAGGAGCTCCTGAAGAGATATTAAGATCCTGCCATCATTATGAACTGAAGGATAAGTCAAATAAGATCACACCTAAGATAAGATCCAAGATAATAGATCTTTTTAATGATCTAAGCAAACAAGGCTATAGGGTTCTTGCAGTTTCAGTAAAAGAGATAAAAAGAAAAAAAAGAAGCTATAATAAAACTGATGAATCTGAGATGAAATTCTTGGGTTTTGCAGTTTTTTTAGATCCCCCTAAATCTGATGTTAAAGAGATAATAAAAGAGACCCATGAGATGGGCATAAAAGTCAAGGTTTTGACAGGCGATAATGAGCTTATAACAAAAAAGATCTGCGATGAGGTAGGATTAGAAGTTCATGGTATATTGTTGGGTAAAGATATAGATTCTATGTCAGATTCTTTATTCAGATTAAGGGTAGAAGACACAACAATATTTGCAAGATGCTCTCCTGACCAAAAAAACAGGATAATAAATGCACTAAAATATAACGGACATGTTGTAGGCTATCTAGGTGATGGGATAAATGATGCTTTATCTTTAAAGACAGCAGATATAGGTATTTCTGTAAACAGTGCAGTAGATATTGCAAAAGAATCTGCTGATATTGTCTTGACACATAAAAGCTTAGAAGTTCTGAAAAATGGAGTTATTGAAGGAAGAAAATCTTTTAGTAATACTATAAAGTATATAACTATGGGGCTGAGCTCTAATTTTGGAAATATGTTCAGCATCTTGGCAGCAGTGATATTCTTGCCTTTCTTGCCAATGCTTCCTATCCAGATATTACTGAATAATTTTATCTATGATTTTTCACAGATAACAATACCGACTGATAATGTAGACAAAGAATCTGTTAAAAGACCAAAAAAATGGGATATGCATTTTATCAAGAAATTCATGTTCACTTTTGGGCCAATAAGCTCATTATTTGACATGTTGACTTTTTATATCTTATATGTAGTTTTCAAAGCATCTGAATCTGTTTTTCAGACAGGATGGTTTATAGAATCATTAGCAACACAGACTTTTGTAATATATATCATAAGGACAAAAAAAATACCATTTTTACAGAGTAGACCAAGCAACCTTTTGATTATCAGTACATTGTTCTGTGTTGTATTAGGATGGATCATACCTTATACACCAATAGGCACTTTTTTCGGTTTTTCTCCTTTGCCAATCAACATAATATTTACTATAGTGGGATTAGTTCTTGTTTATCTGTTAATAGTTGAGTTTGGAAAAAGGATTTTCTACAAAAAGTATGATTTTTAACATTAAAAAAGAAATTAGTCCCAGGCAGATTCGAACTGCCGTCAGAGGATCCAAAATCCCCTATCCTTGACCGCTAGACGATGGGACTATATACAATTTAAACAGCACATAATTTAAAAAGATATCGGATTTATGCCATTACCGCAATCTTTATAAATAGTTACTTACTTTTTCCTTATAATAAGGTCGCTTGTTAAGTAGACAAAGCAAGTTCTTCACGCTTTGTGAACAGCAGGTATCCAACATAAATCGCGTTGACGAGATTAAAAAAATCAAACTAAAAATGGCAACTGATGTTATAAAAGTTATGGTAGATGGTGGAAAAGCTACAGCTGCACCTCCATTAGGACCAGCTTTAGGACCTATGGGTGTCAATATTGGTCAAGTCATTGCTAAGATAAACGAAAAGACAAAATCATTTGCAGGTATGCAGGTTCCTGTTGAAGTTAAAGTAAATAAAACTACTAAAGAATTTGAGATAGATGTTGGAACACCGCCAGCTTCTGCATTGTTGAAAAAAGAAGCTAATATCGAGAAAGGTTCAGGCAATCCTAAGGAAGACAAAGTTGCTGACGTTCTTATCGAACAGATAATCAAAGTTGCAAAGATGAAAGAATCAAAATTATTAGGCAAGACATTAAAAGACAGGGTTAATGAGATCATCGGTACATGCGATTCTATGGGCATTCTTGTAGAAGGAAGTCAAGCAAGAGATGCTATCAAATTAGTAAAAGAAGGCAAATTTGATGCTGAGATCAAAGCTGAAAAAACCGAATTGACTGCTGAAGAAAAAGCAAAACTAGAAGCAGAAAAATTAAGATTAGCAGCAGACATTGAAAAGAGAAAATCTGAGATTGAAAAATTAGCCAAAGATATTATTGCAGCGATGGTTGGCAAAGAAAGATCTGCTATCAAGGCTAAATTAAAAGAAGCTAAGATCCCAGATGACTTGATCAAGGAGTTATTACCGATTGAAGGAGCAGCAGCAAAAGAAGGAGCAGCTGCAGCACCAGGAGCAGCACCAGCTGCAGCAAAAGTAGCAGCTAAGCCAGCTAAATAAACTATTTTTATAATTTTTAATTAAATTTTCTAGAATTCTTATATAATAAATAAAAAAAATAAAAAAAAGAAGGCTTAAACTTTAGCCATCTTCATAATATCTTTTAGTCCTACAACAATTATTGCTGGCAATACAAATGCCATGATGTTGTTAAAGATTGCAGCAAGATATTTTCCTACATACATTACTCTTGCTAATTCAGCTGCTCCGCCTACATAAGCTGCAAGCAACAAAATTATCCCGACCATCAGGAAATCTTTTGTTTCTTTTCCAACTACGTTTAAAAAACCAACAACTAGACCTAATACAACTAATAAAGAGACTAGTACGCTGCTTATTGGCTCTTTAATTTGTGCTGCGAATAAACCTAAAACAACTGCTATCACAACACCGACTATAAAGGAATACTCTCCTATTTTTTTATCCATTTTTATAACACCTCTAGTGTATGTGAGCATAGTATTTACTACCACACCCCATTATAATTTTATAGGAATCTTGCTATTTAAACTTTTCGACACTACAGATTAGTTTAAACATTATCCAATATTGTCAAGTATGCTATGAGCATCATTTGACTTCAAGAAATAAGAGATCTTTTTCCAGTCTTTTCCTGCTTTCATCATGAATTTTGTTTTAAAAATTTCTAGTTCCTTATTTGTTACTCTAGCAAATTTATCTGCTTCGATCAAAGCATAAGGATATCCGAAGAAGATAGGGTCTGTCGAATTTGATTTTAACATGCTGAATATCTTATCATCTCTTTTAGTAGAATCTATCCTGAATATATAGCTAGACTGCCTATTCAGCTTTGCAAAATAGATGTCAAATTTCTTATTTATCTTTGCAATAGGATTATAGAACCATACACCATCATCTTGCATTTCAGCTAAAACACCTATGATGCTGTTGCCTTTATCAGTCAATAGTTCGCATGTTTTGGATAATCCCATCAAAACAATATCTTTTTTAGCAGCTTTTTCAAACAGTTCATCTAAAATCTTTTCTTCATGAGTATATTTTGCTTCTAAACTGCCGTCAAATACAACAGCATCATTTTTTTCAAGCTTATCAAGAATTTCTTTTGCAATGCTTAATTCGGAAAATCTTCTTGCAACATTTCCAACAAAAGATATGTCTGCACGGTTATTTCCTTGACTGATTGTTTTGTCAAAGCTGTCAAATTCAATCTCATCAATAAGATTTCCTCCAAATGTCTTTGTTTTATATAAGATATTATTGTCTTTGCTGAAAGATTTTATCAAAAGATAAAATTCATATCTTTTGTTTTCAACTCTTTTATTGTTTTTATAGATTGTATAATAGATTCGTATGAACTGCAGAGAAAAATTAGGAGCCTTTAATATCTCGCAATTCCCTCCGTCAATAAAAGCAATCCTGTTTTCTGAGTTTAAATCCTTAATATCATGAAAATTCGATTTGTTTATTTCAACAGGCTCATAATCATCATAATACAATTTTATGAATTTGCCATTTTCCTTTATTGATATGTTTAGATCTTCAACAATATCTTTTAAGATGTCTTCTTCCATTCAAACTAAAAGTATATATAGTTATATAAACATTTTGATGATATGGATTATTCAGAACAAAAACAGCATTATGAGAATTTATGGAAGAAAGTAGGATTGTGGAAGAATGAAAGTCCTAATTTTAAGACAAGAAATCCTCAAAAAGAAACAATTGACTTTATCGATTTCTTAAGGAGCAAAAAAATAACAAAAGGCAAAGCTTTAGACATTGGTTGCGGTGGTGGGAGGCATGTTATTTTGTTTGCAAAACAAGGTTTTCAAAGTTATGGGATTGATTTTTCTAAAACTGCAATCAAATTAGCAAAAATAGATGCGAAAGATAAAAATATTAATGCAAATTTTAAGGTTGGTGATGTTTTAAAACTTCCCTATAAAAAAGATACATTTGATATTGTTCATGATTCAGGATGTTTGCATCATCTGTCAAAAAGAGATTGGGATCTATACTTAAAAAATGTATTAAAAGTCTTAAAGAAAGAGGGTTATCTCAAACTGTTTGTTTTTAGTGATAACACCAAATATTTGACAGGCCATAAGATATCAAAAACAAAGAATTGGATCATACATAGATCTCATTATACCCATTTTTTCTCAAAAAAAGAGATAAAAGAGCTTTTTTCAGGTTATTTTAAGATTTTGAAGATCATAGAAGAAAAAAGAAAAGATGATTTAAGAAGTTTCTATATAGCTTACATGCAGAAAAAATAATCAAAAACAAAATACATTTAAATAAGCTTGATTACCATATAATCCTATCAAAAAAAGGTGCTTATGTTATCATTTATTCAGTCATTTGGATTGTTATTCTTAGCTGTTGTAGTATTCTCATTTATAATAAAATTATTTAAACAGCCGATAATCATCGGGTATGTCTTGTCAGGATTGTTTTTTTCTGTTTTTATAAGCTATAGTGATGTAACAAAAGATGAGATTTCTTTGTTTGCAGAGCTAGGCATAACCTTCTTGTTGTTCTTGATGGGCCTTGAGATGGACCTTAAAAACTTAAAATATCTTGGAAAAGATATTTTTATATCAACATTGTTGCAATCTGTTGTTTTTTTTGGGATAGGTTTTTTTGTAAGCAGGATATTTGGTTTTAATACTATTGAAAGTGTCTATCTTTCAACACTTTTCATGTTTAGCAGCACTCTTTTAGTTGCAAAATGGGTTGAAGATAAAAAAGAAGTCTCTTCCCTAAAAGGCAGGATGATATTGGGCATATTGGTTGTCCAGGACTTATTTGCAATAATAATAATGACAGTCCTGAACGGGTTAAAAGAACAATCAATGCAGAGTTTGATTTTTATACCTATCCAAGGTATAGTTCTTATAGGGGGAGCTTTCTTATTTTCAAGATCTATCCTTAACTATATGCTCAAGTTTGCAGTAAAATATCCTGAGCTTCTTTTTATCTTAAGTTTAGGGGTTTGTTTTTTATTCACAGAAATTGCTCCATTATTAGGATATTCTACAACAATAGGAGCATTTATTGCAGGAGTAACATTAGCTAATACAAATTATAAAAACGAAACGTATAGCAGATTAAAACCTTTGATAATATTCTTCAATATGCTGTTTTTTGTAGGTCTTGGTCTAAGTATAGACATAAACATAATATCATCCCATACGATAATCTATCTTATCGTGATATTCTTTTTGAGTCTCATCTTAAAGCCCATTTTTATACATCTGACTCTTAAGCTGAGAGGTTATGATGCAAAAACATCTTTCACAGCAGGATTAAATCTAGCTCAATTTAGCGAATTTGGTGTGATAATAATTGCAGTAGGTATAACTTCTGGATTGATATCCTCTGAGTTAGGGACAATAAGCATCTTAGGTGTTGTAATAACGATGATATTTTCTTCATATCTTATAAAATATGATTCAAAACTATATAACGTTTTCAGAAAACCTTTGTTATTGTTTGATAGGTTTTTTATGCAAAAAGAATTCAAAGAGCCAAAGATAGATTTGCTGGACTATAATGTAATCTTTTTTGGTTATTATGAACTGAGCCAGGAGATGTTCAAGAAACTTCAGGATTTAGGCAAAAAAATATTGGTCATAGAAAATGATCCTGTAAACATCAAACTGCTTAAGGCAGATAATATACCTTATCTATACGGGTCTGTAACAAATCCATATTTCTTAAGCAAATTTGATTTTAGCATGGTTGATCTGGTAGTTTCAACTCTTGTTGATGAAGATGACACCAAATCAATAATAAAATCCATAAAAGCAGACAATCCACATTCAATCATAATTGTTACTTCAAAAAATGTAAGGAATTCTTTGGAGCTTTACGAAGTAGGTGCAGACTATGTGATCTATCCTTCTTATATCAATGAACAGCATGTTTCTGTTTTGCTTGAAGACTATACAAAAGATATAAATAATGTTTTGACCAAAAAATTAAAGGATATAGACAGATTTAAAGAGATGAAAGATAAGCGTGAAAGCACAAAATCTGGTTTTGATATAAACAATTTTTTAGGGATTCTCTCAAGAAAAGATAGAAAATAAAATTAAAAAATAAAATTAAGAAAAAAGAACCTTATTATGCTGATTCTTCGTTTTCTTCTGTAGCTTCAGTCTCTGATGCTTCTTCTGAAGATTCTTCAGATTTTCCTGCTATATCGCTTCCTTTCTGAAGCAATTTAACACTCTGAGCTTGCTTTCCTTTATCAGTGTCAGCTGGCTCAAAAGATACTCTGTCATTTTCTCTGACAAATTTTCCGCCGTCTAAACCTGAATAATGTACGAAATATTCAACTTCATCATCACCTTTGATGAATCCATATCCTTTTCTTGCATTAAACCACTTTACTGTTCCTTCCATATTACTTTCCTCCATTTACTCATACAAGAATACTCTTGTATTGCTAATGTATTTAATAACAATTATTTGTTTATAAATATATCGAAAAATATCTGCTTATCCGCTTTTTATTTTAGTCAGCGTAAATAAGAATATCTCCAAAACTTTTTATTCTTTTGTCCCCTAGATTATGATCTGTTCCGTAGACCAAAGAAAGCCCGCATGCCTTGAACAGGCAGGCATCAGATTTTCCATCTCCTACAGCTATGCATTCTTCTTTTTTAACATTTAATTGGTCCACCAGGTATTTTGCACCTCTGCTCTTGCATATAAATTTATCACAGCAGTTTTTATCCATCTTAACTTTTGCTCTTACCTTCCCAGTATATCTGCCTTCACTGTCTTTTCTTAATATTGGTGCAACTATATTCTTTAAAGGGATGCCTATTTTTTTTGCAACAGCTCTTACAATAACAGAATAAGCTAAAGATACTATTCCAACTTCATACATCTTGTTTTTGAGCATATCAATCACTTTATCTGCATTTTCTCTTATCTTTATCTTTTCAACAATACGTTCAAAATCTTCCTCTCTTTTTCCTTTAAATTCTTTAGCCAGCTCAATAGTTATATCATGATCTTTTATAATCCCCTTTTCATATTTTTTTCTTAATTCTGCAAGTTTTTTCACAAAACCAAACTCTTTTGCAACTATTTCGATACTGCTTTGTTCTATCAATGTCTTGTCAAAATCAAATAGGATGAGCTTATGTTTTTTGGCAATTATCCCTTTTTCAGCAAGTACAGTCCTTATTACCTGTTCAGACATATTTACTAAAGATTTTACTGGTTGTTTTTTATGTTCTATCCAGCCTATATCAACTTCCTGTATCCTTACTTCTTTTTTGATAAGGTTTAGCAGGATCTGTACATCAACACCCCACCTGTCGTCTATAGCTATATCATTTATTATATCTTTTCTTACTGCAAACTGTCCGCTTAATGGCTGTTTGAAATCAATGAGTGGAGAAACTACCTTAAAAAGAGGTTTTATTACCATCTCTGTCACCCTTCCTCTTGCCCTACTAAAACATGTCTTTACAAAATCAGCCTGATTTGTCCTTATAGGCTCTGTTATAGAATCAACTGTCTGAGGAGTTATATTTTTTAGGTCTGCATCGATAAATAATATTATATCACCTTTTGCATTATGGATGCCTGTTTTTATTGCAGCACCTTTTCCTTTGTTTATACTGTGCCTTATTACTTTTACATCAAGTTTTTTTGCAACTTCATAAGTGTCATCTTTGCTGCCATCATCCACAACGATTATCTCATCAACTTTTGATCTTTTTAGTATTGAGATTACGTTTTTTATCCTTTTTCCCTCATTATATGCTGGAACAATAGCTGTTACAAACGGTTTAGAAAATCCTTCAAATAACTTTTCTATAACTTTTAAAAAATCCTCGCAAATATTATCAAAATTCATTTTCACCTTCTTATATATATCTATAAAATGGGAAAGATTTAAATACATTTCTAAAATATATATGATGGGTGATATTATGGAATACTTTATGGAAATATTATTTTTATTTTTGAGTATAGCCTTATCTTTGCTTGTATATATGGTTGGTAATAAACTGATAAGGGTTTATCTTATCAAGAAGATGAAGAATAATGCACCTTTCTTTGTATCTTTTGTGGACGATTCAGTCAAGACCATATCTCTTCTGCTTTCAATATTCTTATTTTTGATGATATCTTCTTTTGCATTGAAAATATCATATACAAATATATTTGAATCTTTAATCAACAATATGGTTGTATTCCTTCCTAAGATATTTGTAGTATCTCTGATATTCATAATAAGTTTTATATTTATGAAGACGATCTCTAACCTAAGCAAAAAATTAGAGTACAAATACGCTTCTACCTTAGGGATATTTCTGCAGTCTATCTTATTGATTGCTGCAATATTGACTATCTTAGAATATATAGGTGTTCAAGCTACGCCTTTTTTAGACTTATTTAGGGTTGTTATATACACTGTGGGATTAACGATAGCGATATCACTAGGCATTGCAATCGGATTCTCTATACAACATAGAATCGGCGATATGATAAATCAGAAGAAAAATAAAAGATGATTATCTTTTTCTTATAGGGATAAGGTGATGGATTATTCCCATTGTTGGCATTGTAGTCAATACTGATAATAAAAGATTTTTGTAGCTTATATGTTCAACACGCCTCTCTTCTTTAAGATGGGGTATAAAACCTAATGAAGATCCATATCTTAATACTGCGCTTAATAAAAATACCAGATAATATTTAGACCAAATAATCTCACTGTATTTTATGACAAATGCTCCTGAGATTGCTCCAAGAAATACAGCTATCCCATTAAGAACATTATAATAAGCTATACATCTTGTCCTTTTTTGAGGTGTTGTATTATCAAAGATAAAGCTGAATGAAGATATCTCAAATCCAGCCCATACAAAACCAGAATAAGCTTGTATGGCAATCAGATACCAAAAGTTAGATGAAAATATCCACAATAGTGGAGTTAAAGGCATGAGAAAGCTTGCTAAACTAAGAACTTTTTTTGTGCCAAACCTGTCAGAAGCCCTTCCCCAGATAGGCATTGCAATAAATTTGACAATCAAAGATGCTGCAGTTATTATTGTGAATTCCATATAGCTTAGATTAAGCTCATATAGCATATATGCAGTGAAAAAAGGTGCTGCAATATAGACTGCAAAGTTCATAGAGGACAGATACAGAACAAACTTTCCATAATTAGTGAATCTTGCTAGCCTAATAAAATCAATAAAGCTGAAATATTTTTCAGGAAATAAGCTGTATTCAGGTTCGTATTGCTTGGATAAGTATGAATAAGAGAAAATCCTGGATGCAAAAGCTAAGATGAATATTATTGTAAATCCTATATATCTGCTGACAAGACCATCTGCAAATATCTGAAGGATATATCCTCCTGCAAGCATTGCAAAAAAAGAAGCAAACCCTGCAATCTTGTTTCTTTTTCCAAAATAAGAGCCTCTCTCATGCTCATTAACTAGGTCTCCCATCCAGCTGCTCCATGCCGGAACAGCAATTGTTCCAAAAATCCAGTATAAGCATACAAAAAATATCAGATGAAATACTTTTAATTCACCAAAAAAGAATACCGATGCTATAGGTATATACATCAATGCTTCAAATATTACACTAAACAGGATAAATTTTCTTCTTGAATTAAATATCTTTACAAGCTTGCTTGACCATATCTGCGCAATAGATCCTAACGCGATAGGCAATGATCCTAATAATCCCAGCTGGAAATCTGTTGCTTTGAACAAGGTTGCAAAAGCCTGAAAAAAAGACTCACCAAAACCTATTTTCATGGCATTGAACATGCCATCCATAGTAGAATACTTTAGACTTTTCCTAACCTTTTGGTATTTAGTTTCCATTTTATTAAATCCTGCTACAAGAGAAAAAAGCTGTTTAAACTATAAGGATGATGACTGATTATTCATCATCAAAATCATCCATATCATCTTCTTCATCATCAATTTTCATGATATACATGTTTGGCTACCTCCTTATTTTGTATGATATCTGTTTTTATTGTTTAATAACTTTACGCTTTTGCAATAATTAAGAATATCTTTATAAAAGTATCTCTATTTAGAGAATCTATGGATACTAAAAAAGACTTAAAAGAAGCTGAGAAAATAGCAGATAAGGCAAGAAACAGCTTAGGAAAATACTGTATAGAAGAATGCAAGGCATTTTGCTGCAGAAACGGTTATCTTGTTTTTGGAGAAGAATCAGTTGATATAGTCACCCAAGGAAGAAAAAAAGAGCTTGAAGACAAAGGGATCCTGCAAAAACTAAAAACCGGAAGATATTCTTTATATCTTAATAATCAGAAGATTACATGTCCTTGTCTTGATATGAACAAATATACTTGTAAGATACATAAAAATAAGAAAAGGCCTTTAGCTTGCCAACAATTTCCAGTTTTTGTTGAAGGAAAAACAATCAAGTTATCTCCAAGATGTCCTGCTATAAAAGAAAATAAGTTATATCCTTTCTTAAAAAAATTAAGTATGAAAGGCTATAAGATAATAGAATATGATTATATTCCCGAGCTAAGCTTGTTTAATGTTGAGTTTAAATAGGGACTAATTCAACAATAGCCTCGATATGAGGGGTCTGCGGGAATAAGTCAAACATTGCAGCGCTTTTTATCTTATATTTCTTGAATTTGGCCAAATCCTTCCCAAGCTGTCTCACATTACATGATATATAGATTATGACTGAAGGATTTAATTTTTTTAGCTCTTCAATGGTTTTATGGTCCATTCCAGATCTAGGAGGATCTGTTATAACAAACAAAGGTTTTGGAAGATCTAATTTTTTTATTTTTGCCGCATCTAATACAATAGCTTTTGTATTTATGATGTTATTTTCTTTGATATTTATATCAGCAGCATCAATGCAGCTTTTCACGCTTTCAATTATTGTCACTGATCTGAACAGTCCGGAGTTCATTATACCGAAAGTTCCAACCCCTCCATACAGATCAAGAAGATGAGCATTTTTTGTGTCATATCTTTTTAGGATGTTATAGCAATATTCCTGCATCTTTTCAGCCATAACTGTATTATTTTGGAAAAATCCTTCTATAGAATAATTGAATACCTTATCGAGAAGTTTTTCTTTCATCATTTCTTTTCCTTTCACAACAAAATAATCATCAGATGTTGATACGCTCTTTTTGTCATCAGAATAAGCAACCAAGACATTATTTGCAGCTGTTTTTTTAGAAAATTCTTTTATTTTTTCAACAGCTTCTTTTATTCTTGAAGATTTTGAGTTCAGCATAAATGAGATAGAAGAATCTAGGTTAGTCGCTCTTATGACAACGAATTTAAAAGTTCCGCTTTGCTTGTTCAGATCAAAATAATCTGAATCTAAAAAGCTTTTTCTGACTTCTAAAAGGAGCTCATTTATTCTTTCATTTGAGATAGCACATTCTTCAGTATCTACAATAGCATACCATTTATCTCTTTTTCTAGAACCTATCATATCTTTGCCGAAAATAAAATCCATCCTATTTCTATAATAATAGGGCTTGTCTGAAAAGACTTCAATGTCCTTAAAATCTAGAAAATTCTCTGCAGATCTCTTTTTTTGTTCTAGCTGCATCTCATAATCAAGATGCTGTACTGCGCATCCGCCGCATTTTCCAAAATATTTGCATAAAGGTTCTGCCATATACTGAATGTTTTAACGCTCTTTATATATTTTCGGTAATTTTAAATACATGGTTATTTACTGAATAATTAATGAAACAGATCTATTTAGCTGCAGTTGATATTGGTGGAACTAAGATAACTGCAAGCATTTCAGATAAAAAAGGGATTCTATGTAAAGTTTATCAGTTGACTAAGAAAAAAGGAAACAATAAAACAATACCTAATCAAGTAGATAGATTGATCCAGCATTGCTGTAATAATATAAACCTAAAGAAAAGTCAAATTTCTGCTGTTGGAATAAGCTCATGCGGTCCTTTTCAGAAAAAAGGCAAATATTATGTTATTGTTGCTCCTAATCTTTGCGGAGGGATATCAAAAGGAGCTCCAAACAGCTGGAAATCTATTGAACTTGAACAAGAATTATCTAAAAAATATAAAAAAGTAGTTTTAGGAAATGATGGGATAACAAGTGCAAAAGCTGAAAAACTGTTCGGTTCTGCAAAAAAATATGAAAATTTTATTTATATCACTTGGAGTACAGGAATCGGAGCAGGAGCTTATGCTGATGGCAAACTTCTTAGCGGAAAAAATGGAAATGCTTCTCATATAGGACATATCTATATATCTCAGGATGGTCCAAGATGCGGATGCGGTCAAAATGGTGATTTAGAATCTTTAGCTTCAGGAACAGCAATCTCAAAATCTTACAATAATCTGCATGTAAAGGAGATATTTGGATTATACAAAAAAGGAGATAAAAAAGCTAAGAGAATTATTCAGATAGCTGCAAAAAACTTTGCTCGCGGTCTAGTTTCAATAAATTCATTGTTAGACACTCAACTTTTTATTATAGGTGGAAGTCTGATGAAAAATAAAAAAATACTTCTCCCTTTGGTTAAAAAAGAATTTTATAAAGGTTTTAAACCTTTGACAAAAAATGTAAAGATAATCCCTTCAAATCTAGGTTTTGCAATCAATGACTTGGCTGGTTTAAGTTTAGTAATGCCTGATGATTGGGTTAGGTCATGGCAAAAAAGACAGCCTTGGAAATCTGTCAAAGAAATAATATTATAATCTCATCTTGATTCCCAAATTAAGAGTTTTGTCTTCTAAAAATAGTCCTATTATCATTCCCAAAAAGAAAGGTATTTAAGCATGAAATGCTAATTAATAGTTATGTATAGCTTTGTTAATCTTGAGAAATACAATTATTCTGAAAGATTCCAGAATATTGAGATGATCATCTTTTCATTTGCAGGATTTTTCATACCTTTTTTTGTAGGTCATCCTCAGATATTAGTAGGAACATTTGTTAATGCATTTTTAATATTAGCAGGACTTCATTTTAAAGGTTACAGAGCTTTACCAGTTATTTTGATGCCTTCATTAGGTGTTTTATCCAGAGGATTGATATTTGGTCCTTATACAATCTATCTGGTATTGATGATACCTTTTATCTGGATTGGAAATGCTTTGTTAGTTTATACTTTTAGGAGATTTAAAATAAGTTATTGGCTAAATCTAACTTTAGGAATAGCATTAAAAACATCATTTTTGTTTGGAACAGCTTATCTATTATATCTAGCAGGAGTTTTGCCAGTAATATTCTTGACAACAATGGGTATTTTACAGGTAACAACTGCATTATTAGGTGGAATTTTAGTTTTTAGTTATGAGAAAATAATGATAAATTCTAGAAAATACTATATTAAATAACTGTCTATATCGATACATTTTTATAGTTATTACTTCTAATAAAATATATGAATAAACTATTATTAGTAGGGATAATATTCGGAATTATATTCTCAGCAGGATGTACTGTAAACGAAGTTACAGATAAAGATAAATTTTTAGTTGATAAAGAAAAAAATATGTGCGAAATAGATTCTGATTGCGAATATATATGGTTCACAGGCGGATGTAACACTCCTGAATATGTTGCAAAAATTATGAAAGATTGTGATGAAGGAATAGGTCCATGTCCTGCAGCAGCTCTTGAAAGAGAAGGCGTAACTTGTAGTTGCGAAAATAATAGATGCATTACACACGGTTAAAGATATTATTTCATTCTGAAAAAATCACAAATTTTTGACCATATAAGGTCCTTCTTTCTTATATCCTAATTTTTTATAATAATTTCTAACACCTATTCCAGAGATTATGACCATCTTGTTCTTATAATATGTTTTTGCAGTCTCTTCTGCTTTTTGCAATAATGCTTTGCCTATGCCCTTATGTTGAAAGGGTTCCGAAACGCTAGTTTCGGCACCTTTATGCTGGATATCTCCCTTTCTTCCTACTTCAACAGCAGGTCCATAGACATGCAGTTCTCTTATCAAAGCCGAATCTTGTGTGATCTCTTTTCTTAAGAATTGGCTTGGAAATCTTAGTCTGCAAAAACCAATGATATGGTCATCATATTCAGCAGATATAAAAAATTCATTTCCTTTTGAAGCAGGATAGTGTATTATATTTATCTGGATATCTTTTTCTTTTATCTTTCCATGATACCTTCCTATCTCTCTGCATCTTATGCATCTGCATTCAATCTTTTTCTTTTTTAATATCTTATCAATATATTGCCTTAGATTAGTCATCCCTACACCTGCTTCTGTCATAAATGTAGGAATATCTCTTTGGACTCTCATAATTCTGCAGTATTCTGGAACCTCTTTCTTGAATTCAGCGATTATTTCAGCAGCTTGCTCAGTTGTTAACGGCTTAAACTTGCCTTTTTTCCAAAGTTTATACAGTTCAGTACCTTTTAAGACCATGCAAGGATATAATTTAAGCATATCTGGCTGAAAATTTTCATCTTCAAACAATAATTTAAGGTTATAAAGATCTTTTTTCTTATCCATCCCAGGCAATCCTAACATCATATGATAATTTATCTTAAATCCTAGATCTTTCAGTATCCTTGTTGATTCAATCGAATCTTCTACAGTATGCCCTCTTTTTATATTTTTAAGGACAAAATTAAAGACACTTTGGATGCCTAATTCTACTCTTGTGCATCCTAACCTTAGCATCTCATTTCCTTCTTTTAGTTTTCCGTAATCCGGCCTTGTTTCTATCGTTAGTCCGACACATTTGATATTTGATGTTTCATTCCTTATCTGCTCTTTTTCTAGTGTTGTTTTATTCTTCATCTTCAAAAGTTTAGAAAACAATCTTTTCTTCCTTTTCGGATCATCGATATCAGAAGGAAGCTCAAAAAAATTCTTGAATCGTATAAAATTCAATTCATTTTTATCAAAAAACATCTTTGAGAAATCATTCATCGCTTTTAATGCATACATGACAAAATATTCTCTATACTTTTTGTTAAAACTTGGAAAGGTTCCTCCCATTATGATCAGTTCGATCTTATCAGCAGGATGCCCTTGTACAATATACTGCTCAATCCTGTTTATAACCTGCAGATAAGGGTCATAAAGATTTCTTATCGCTCTCCTGGTAGCAGGCTCTTTTCCAGTATAGCTTTGAGGAACATCACCAAAACTGCTTTTTGGACCTCCAGGACACATGATACATCTGCCATGAGGACATTTTATCGGCTTAGTCATTATAGCGCATATTGCAACCCCTGAGATTGTTCTTGTTTCTTTGCTTATAAGATATTTTTTTACAAGCTGGATATCTTTTTTTGAAAGATTAAGAAGGATAGCAGTATCATTAGGTATCTCTGTCTTATACTTTTTGCTTAGAATGATCTTAAATCTTGTCAACTCTTGTTTTGTAGGCTTCTTTTTTTTGATAAAATCTACAATTTCCCTGATATAATCTTTATCCATAAAGAAAAGATGATGTGCATATTTATAAAACTAATGAACCAGCAGCTGAATCAAGATAAATAAGATATAGACTATCAATAAAGAGATTCCCTGGGTTCTTGTCAAAAAACCTTTTTTTGACCATATTAAAACTGATGTTACCATCAGAACAAATATGATTATAAGATTTAAAAATGAACTTATCTCAAAAGTTAAAGGAGTTAAAATAACAATTATTCCCAAAAATAACAGATGAACAACCATAGAACCTATTATGTTGCCATACCCTATCCCACCATGTTTTTGTTTTATTGATTTTAGCCCTATCATTATGTCAGGCATCGTTGCTCCTATAGCAATAACAGTTAATGCCAAAAAATAAGCAGGAATCTTTAACATATTTGCAATCATCATGCAAGAAAATACAAGATATCTCGCAGTTAATAATATTACAACCAAGCTTAATGAGAATATTAATCCATCTTTCCACAGATGTTTTAATCTGATATCTTTTTTTATTTTTCCAAACGTACCCTCTTTTTTCCATAATATGATGGTATATACTATAAAGGACATTATCATGATAAGACCGTCTATCCTTGACAATTTTCCATCAAACATCAGGATAAAAGGAAGCATCAACAATATCCATATCAAAAAGTTTGTTTCTTGGATAATCTTTGAATTTGTTATAACTTTTTTGTGTACAATAGCGATTATTCCGATGACTAAACCCAGTCCTGCTAAGCTAGCTCCCAATAAGCTGCCTATCGCTATTCCAGATTCTCCAAGAACTCCTCCTGTTACTGATGCTATAAATTCAGGCATAGAAGAGACTACTGCAATAACAAGCATTCCGATGATGCAATCAGATAATCCCAGTTTTTGAGCATATCTAGAAACTCCTAAAACAGCAAAGTCAGCAGCCTTTGCCATAAGATAAAGGCTTGCAATAACTATCATTATATTAAGCAGAAGCTGATTTTGCGTAAAAAATTCTGTTAACATCTTAATTTTTTATATTCTTGAATACCTGGTCAACAACGTCTTTGTTCCAACCGCCTTTCAGAATTGATTTTTTGATCTCTTCTTCTTTATACCCTTTAGATAATGCTTTTTTGATGAAGTCTTCTAGCTGCATCAAAGAGCTGTCTTCTATAATCTTCCTTTTTTTATGATGTTGCATCAAAGAGGCTATTTTTTCTTTGTTATATACTAATAATCCTCCTGAACCTATAATGATCAAGACTAACAATATTATCAAAGAGTATAACCATAAGTTGTTAAGAGGCTCTAATTTCTGGATGATCTTCTTTATTATTTCAGGAGTTCCGACAAAAGTTGGTTGTTCTTCATGTATATATTGGCATGTTCTTGAAGTAGTTGGAACATTTACATAAGTTCCGCATTTTTTAATATCACTGCAAGATCTTATCTGTTTTCCTGTAGGTTCACATTCAGCCCATTCACCGCAGTTCCAATTTTCAATGCATGAACATTCCCTTGTCATTGAAGGCAAGTCAGTAGGAGTTTTGCAGTTTTTTGTATCAACACAATCCCTTGTTTCTCTGTCAGCAATACATGTGCTCCATGAGCTGCATGTCCATTCAGATTTACACGAACTTCCTCCGCCACCACCGCCTCCTCCATTAGGAGGATTTACTGCATTAGAACCAACAACTTTGTATGTGCTCCAGCTTGTTACATTAAACACGATTATACCTGTTATTGTATTATAATTTATTATTATACAGTTGGGTGCAGAACACAATTGATTATCTTTGTATATCTTTGGATTGGTTATGTTCAATCCTAATAGATTCAATGTTATGTTTGCAGATGAATTTATGTAGCTTACTTTGAAAATAGAAGTATTCATCGATGCAGAATTGTTTTCTATCTTTATTACGCCAGGGAATGTCAATGCAGGACCTTTAACTTCTAGATCATTTAAGAAAGAAAGATTAAACCATTTTATCTCTCCGAAAGAATTGATATAGGATAAATAGTTTATTCCTCCAGAAGTATCTATTATCTGAAGATGTTCGCTTTGTGAATTGATATTTATCAATCTGTTGTTTGATCCGCTCTTCAACATTATACCATCGTAAATATTAAATGTTCTGATATCGCTGAAAGTTGAGTTTGAAACATTTTGGATATAAATACCATAGATAAACCTTTCAACAGTTATATTTTTTACATTTATATCATAAGTATTATTTATTATTATACCAGTATTATTGTTTACTCCTTGTATAGTATGGCCATGTCCATCTAAAGTTATGTTTTCTCTTGTTATTATGAAACAGTTTGCACTTCCATTTTTGAAGAATATATCATTCATCAGATGATAGATTGTATGCGGCTGATTTAATACTGAACAATTGTATATTGCTCTTTCTCCGCCTACAGAGTAATTACTCCAGCTTGAGACATTAAAGATTACTTGTTCTACTATTCCGCTTAGATTTGCAGTGTAATTTAAGATATTACACTGAGCTGAACTGCATGGTTGATCATCTTTCAATATTTTTGGAACAACAATATCCCAGCCGTTTACATCTAAAATAATATTTGCAGAAGAGTTCAATCTATCTGTAGAAACTCCTCCAGAAGGATTATAATAAACTGAATTGTTTGCTACTCTGACATTTCCGTTAGGCCATGTTAAATTATTGTTTGTTGTTAAATTGTTTTTTACCCATCTTATATCTCCGAAAGAATTATTGTAGATGACATAATTATTATAGCCTGGACTTGTCTTGAAATCCTTAATCGAAGCATCTCCACAGTTGATTATGTTATTATTTAAGAGTATATTATCCGAAGCATTTCCATCAAAATATGGTCCAATACCAGCATAATTATCACAGTCTACAGTATTATTTTCAAAAAGATTGTGTCTTGAATGGATAGTTGGTGTGCCAGAAGAAGTAGCAAAGGCAACCATTGCAGAATGATTCATTAAATTATCTTTTATTATATTGTCCGAGCTGGAAGATAATGTTATTGCAAGCCCGGTTCCTCCAAATTGATTATTAGATATCAGATTTAGACTCGTATTAAGCAAGAATATGCTTTCAGAATTGGATAATAACCTGTTCCATGAAATAGTGTTATTTTCATAACCATCGCCATAACTGTAAACTCCAATACCATGGCTTCCGCTATAATTTACAGAATTGCCACTAATAAGATTATTGCTTCCTTTTATTCCGATACCTGTTGCAGAATTATTGAATATAGTATTGTTTAAGACTTGGTTATATTTCGAGTTAGAGTATAAATAAATCCCATAAGTATTCTTACTGATACTGTTATTTATGACAATGTTATTAGAGCCATTTTCCAAATAGATGCCTGTCTGGAATAATTTTATATTTCCAAAGTTTTTTACAGTAATATTATTTTTCCAGTAGGCATAAACTCCGCTGTCTGCTCCAATATTATCTCCTTCTACTACAAATCCGTTTCCATCCAAAGTTATATTATCAGCAGTGATATTAAAGCAAGTTCCTGTTGTATTTACATTATTATTCAATAAATAGATTGTATTAGGAATATCTAAAAGCCATCCACATTCTGTTACATTAACAGCATCTCCAATTGAGTAATTTGACCAGGATGTAACATTAAATTTGACTGTTGATTCATTCAAAGGAGTGAAATTATAACAAGGACTTCCGCAAGGTTTGTTGTCTTTAAATAATACAGGTTTGACAAATCCTCTGTTTCCAATATTTAACAATGTTATGTTTGCTGAAATATTTAGTCCAATGATTGCAGAGCTGTTTTGATAAGCAGAATTATTATTAATTTGGATATCTCTTCCTGTTCCGAATCTCAAATCTCCTTCAACATTGGCACTTAAATCCTTGAATTTAATTTGTCCAGCAGAATTATTGTAAATTAGCACATTTCCAGTACCAGTAGCAACAATTTCTTGGTTGGTATTATTATAGGCTTCAAAATTTATAAAGCTGTTATTATTTGAACCTCCACTAAAACTTAAGCCCTTACTGTTGTTGGATGTAGAAGCTGTATAAAAATTGTTATTGTAGGAAATTCCAGATACAACTATACCATCTAAACTGTTTAATTTTGATGTCAAATTATAGAAACTATTATTATATGCTCCGAAAGTTATCAGTATACCATAATTATTGTTTGAAATAGATGTTATATCATATAACCTATTGTTGTTTGAACTTGAGGATATAATTATACCTCTCTGACCATTTAATGTAGTAGTTATATTATATAAACTGTTGTTAAAGCTTGATATTGCTATAATTAAACCATCATAATTATTTGATGCAGATATTATATTATATACCCTATTGTTTGAACTTCCTTTTAAAATTAAACCACCATTATTATTTGAGGTTGTAATATCCCTAACTATAGAATTGTTTGTTCTAACAAAAGAAATACCGCTTCCATCAACTGCAACTTTTCCAAACCACTCAATAACTCCATTTAAAATAGTGATATTATTTCTTCCTTCTGCATAAATTCCGTCATCAATTCCATTATTATCTCCTGTTAGTTTAAATCCATTAAGATCCAGTGTAATATTATCGGCAGTAATATTAAAGCAGCTTGTAGTTGTGTTTAAACTTTTCTGCAATACGTAATAAGTATTTGGTTGCGTTAGTAGACCACATGCATATACTTCAGTTGCATTAAAATTACCTCCTATCCCTTGCCATGCCAATACAGGATAGTCTCTATCAACTTCACTCCAAACATTATCAAAGTCCCATGATAAGAAAGGCTCTCTTCCTTGCGCATGAGGATCATTATCTCCTTTGAAATAATCTTCATTGTTCTGGATTGCTATGCATCCAGTATTTCCATTTCTATAACAATTTAATCCGATAGAGAGATTATTCCAATAAGAATTGGTTATTGATCCAAAATTATGTCCACTTAATGCTCCAGCATATGAACCTGGGTCTAATAAATTAGCTGTGGTAAATGAAGTTATTATTGTACCATGATTATTTCCAACTAGACCTCCCTCTCCATCTATGCTGGCAGAGACATTACCTAAAGAATAAGAATTAATTATTGTTCCGCCATTGTATCCAACCAAACTACCAACATCATTTGTTCCATCAGAATAGCTATTAGAATAAGAGTTAGAGACTGTTCCATCCTGCCTTCCTACTAGACCCCCAATACCAAAACCATTTCCACTAACATGTGAACCATATGCAGTACCGGATGAAAAACAATTGGTAATATTATTTTCATTTTTTCCAGCTAATATACCTGCATAGTTATTGGTAGTAGCTACATAACCTTGTGCAGATGAATTCAAAATTTTACCTGCTGATATTCCAACAAGACCGCCTGTATAAAAAGAGCCAGTTATATTTAATTCAATAAGATTTATATCTGAGATAATTCCTGAAGAATATCCAAACAAACCATTTGAATTACTTTTTAAGTTGGATATAATATTATGATTCCCATTAAAATTACCTGAAAATGTTCCAATTGGTGTCCAATTATTTCCTAAACCTAAATAATCTGAATCTGAATAAGATAGATTATTCACCAATATATAATCTGCAGTCAGATTTAATCTTATATTATCCAAGCTAGTCCAGTTGCATATCATATAGGGATTTGAAGTTGTTCCGTTTCCACCGCAGAAAGCATCTCCTATTGTATAATTAGACCAAGATGTAACATTAAATTTGATTGGATCTGCTCTTAATGAAGTAAAGTTATAGCAATCATTACATCTTCTTCCGTCTTTTAATATTATAGGATAGCTCATTGAAGAAGTATCTACACCGTTAAGAGTTATGTTTGCACTTGAATTTATTTTCTGTCCTGCGAATGCATTTGAATTAAAATAAGCAGAATTATTTGTGATGATCACATTTCCAGGGAAAGTTAGGTTTCCTGTTGTTGTCAAACTATTAAGGAAACTTGAATTTGTCCATCTTATCTCTCCAAAAGAGTTATTATATAAAATATAGTTAGGGCCTCCATTTGGATTGTTTATCAGAAGACCATTATTATCTGACGTTGCATTAAAATTAACAAAAATATTTGATGAAGACCCGCCGTTTACACTAAGCCCAATAGTTCCGCCATTATTCATCAAATTTTCTAATATGTTTACATCACTTAAGTAATTCCCAGAACCAAAAGAGAAGCCTACAGCAGCCCCTCCGAAGACACTGCTGCTTATAGAAACATTATTTTTTTCTATGGTCAAAAAGTGAATTACATTGTTGTTAGAAGTGCTACCAAAACCGAATATTCCTCCCCCATTTACAGCATATGCTGTAATATTATTTCCGGAAATGAATGAATATTCAAGAAGGTTATTAGATGAACCCCTCATTCCAACTATTCCACCAGCATTTATATTGCCCAACGCAGTTAAAGTAACTATATTTCCTGAAACATTCGAAGATGTCAAGTTGTTATTGCTCGATAAATACAGACCAATCATTGTTCCCGAATCTGGGCCCTGAGTCAATGAAGAAGAGACTCTATTCCCTATAAACGTATTATTCACTATTTGATTGTTGCTGGTACTGCTCAAAAATAGTCCTGCATTATTTGTTCCTATATTGTTGGTATATCTAATATTTGTTATTATATTGCTGCTGCCTCCACTTAAGTAAATCCCAGAGTTAGCTCCATTATTTCCTGTAATATTATCTTGATCTAATCTGCTATTACTTACTGATGTAAAAGAAATAGCCGTTGAAAAGTTGACTATATTTAGATTTTTTACTGTTATATTTTGTCTATTTGATGCCACAATTCCAATACCAGTCTGTATACTGTTTATAGCATATCCATTTCCATCTAAAGTTATATTATCAGCAGTGATATTAAAGCAATTTCCTGTTGTGTTCAAGCTTTTCTGCAATATATAATAAGTATTTGGTTGTGTCAATTGACCACATGCATATACTTCAGTTGCATTAAAATTAGCTCCTGTGCCCTGCCATTTTAATACAGGATAATCTCTGTTTACTTCACTCCAAACATTATCAAAGTCCCATGATAAGAAAGGCTCTCTTCCTTGCGCATGAGGATCATTATCTCCTTTGAAATAATCTTCATTGTTCTGGATTGCTATACATCCAGTATTTCCGCTAGAATAACAATTAGTAGGTCCACCAGAAACATTATTCCAGTACATATTAGTTAATGTTCCCATAAATACATCAGCAAAGAGACTACCAGTGCCTGTAATATTACCTGTTGCAAAAGAATTAATAGCATTTATCATAGCTGCAGAAGAAGCAAGTCCACTAGCACCACCTCCAGTAACATTACCTACAAAATATGAATTTGCGATTATTGATGGTCCATCAATATCACCAACAAGTCCGCCAACTGTGTCTGTACCATTAACATTACATATAGCATAAGAGTTATAGACAGAACCAGCCTCTATGTTACCGATTAAGCAACCAGTATCTCCTCCATTTATATCAGATCCTCCATAAACTTTCCCTGTTGCAAAAGAGTTATTTACTTTTGCCCCTGTAGCATAACCAGCTAATGCCCCTGTTCCTCCTTTACCATAAATTGTTGCATTATTTAATCCTACATAATCTAAATTGACACCACTATTTACATAACCAAATAGACCTACATAATTTTCTGAACTTCTATTGATAAATAGATTGCTGATTGTTTTATTTCTTCCACTGAATGTTCCTGAAAATTTATCACTTAAGTTTCCAACAGGTCTGAATCCAGTTCCTGAATTCCATCCTGTTGTTTCAGAACAATCGACAGAATTGTTCAAAGCATAGTTTGCAGTTAGATTTAAATCCATATTTTGTAGTTGTGTGCAATTGCATATCATATAAGGATTAGCAGAAGTTCCGTTTCCACCGCAGAAAGCATCACCTATAGTATAATTGCTCCAGCTTGTCACATTAAAGATAGCAGGATCTGATCTTAATGAAGTGAAAGCATAACAATCATTGCATCTTCTTCCGTCTTTTAATATTATAGGATAGCTCATTGAAGAAGTGTCTACTCCATTAAGAGTAATATTTGCACTTGAATTCAATCTATCTGTAGAAACTCCTCCAGAAGGATTATAATAAACTGAATTGTTTGCTACTCTGACATTTCCGCTAGGCCATGTTAAATTATTGTTTGTTGTTAAATTGTTTTTTACCCATCTTATCTCTCCGAATGAATTATTGTAGATGAAGATTTTTGCAGCACCAGAAATATCATCTATGTTACCAACATTGCCAGAAATATTATTATTTAATAATAAACTGCCACCTGTTGTGAAGAATATTTGGAGACCCTTGCCTTCATTATTATATATGCTGTTGTTTATAATACTGTTTATATTAATAAAGCTTATTCCTGCGAAATGATTTGAGTAAACCTCATTATTTGATATAGTATTATCTGCGCCATAGCTTATATAAATTGCAGCTATGCCTCCATTATCCGAAAGAACATTATTTGAAATGATATTCCTATATGAGATATCATCCCCTGTTATATAGATTCCATCACTTCCTGAGCCAGTAATTGTATTATTAGTGATTATTGAGTCATTACCACCTAGCTTTATACCATTATCGAAATTAGTTATGCCCCCGAAATTCTTTATGTTTATATTCTTTCTTCCATTTACATAAACTCCATAAAGTCCAAAACCGTTTATACTATGTCCATTTCCATCTAAAGTGATATTATCTGCAGTAATCGTAAAGCAAGTTCCAATTGTTGTGATATCATTCTGCAAAGTATAGACTGTATTTGGCAAGCTTAGATTTGAGCAATTTATTAATTTTGTATAATCTTCTCCAATCGTATAGTTGCTCCAACCAGTAACATTGAATATTACAGTTGATAAATTTAAAGGAGTAAAATTATAGCAAGCAGAACCGCAAGGAACATTATCTTTTAATATTGTTGGATAATTAAATCCTCTATTGCCTATTCCATCGAGACTAACATTGGCACTCTTATTCAATCCCGGCTGAACAGTGCTATTAACAAAAGCAGAGTTATTTCCTATAAAAATTTTACTTGATATATTTGTTATAGATATTGAATTAATTTCATTAGCTGTCCAATCAATAATACCATAATCAACTCTTATTATCTTTAATTTGATATAAGGACCATAGCTAGCATTTGTGTCATTAAATAAATTAGTGTAATTTATTGTTAAAGTTCCTGCTGGATAATTTACAGACCCTGTTCCATTACCAAGATTCAGATTAGCATCATTCAGTTTTATGGTTTGGTTTATTATTGTTAGTGAACCACCTTCACCTCCATTACAATTACCTGGACAGCTACCTCCGAAAGAACTGATTATATTAAAACTTGAATTTGTTATAGTTATATATCCGCCAGCTCCTCCACTGCCATAGACATTTGAAGAATTACCTCCGTAATTGTTTATCATGTTTAAATTAGAGTTGGTTATTGTTAAATTACCTCCAGCTCCTCCATTTGAACCAGAACCAACACCACCACCGCCATAATTATTGATTATTGAAATATTAGAACTTGTTATTATGATCTTACCTCCATCTCCACGGCCATAATAACCACCATAACTATTTATTATAGATATAATTGAATTGTTTACAGTTATAGAACCTCCATCACCACCATTATAAGAGCCCATAGGATACCCACCATCTCCACCAGAGTTGTCCAATTGATTTATTTTTGAATCTATTAGGATTAATGAACCTCCATTATAACCTCCATAAGTATAATTTGCACCTCTGGAATAAACATCCATCGAAAAATTATTAATTGTAATATTTTTTAAAGTCAGATTAGTATGAGCATGTCCACCTGATACATAAGTACTTATTCCATAATTTGTTCCATTCCCTATTATGGAATACCCGTTTCCATCTAAAGTAACATTGTCTGTAGTAATCGTAAAGCAAGTTCCGCTTGTATTCAAGCTCTTCTGCAATATATAATAAGTATTTGGTTGTGTCAATTGACCGCATGCATAAACATTTTCAGAGGCAAAATTAGCTCCTATTCCTTGCCATTTCAATACTGGATAATCTCTGTCAACTTCACTCCATATATTATCAAAGTCCCATGATAAGAAAGGCTCTCTTCCTTGTGCCTGAGGATCATTATCTCCTTTGAAATAATCTTCATTGTTCTGGATTGCTGTACATCCAGTAGAGCTTCCGCTTCCTACACAAATAGAAGGATTTCCAGAATGATTATTATAATAAGAGTTAGAGATTGTTCCACTAGAAAGTCCTATTAAACCTCCAACTTCAGAAGAACCAGATACATTTCCAGTTGAATAAGAGTTAGAGATTGTTCCATATTGGTCCCCTACTAAGCCGCCAATATAAGAAGAACCAGATACATCTCCTGTTGAATAAGAGTTAGATATCATTCCTGCTGCTTGATATCCTACAAGACCACCCATCTCATTGATACCAGTTATATCTGCTGTTGAATAAGAGTTAGAGATAGTTCCATTAGCATATCCAACAATACCGCCAGTATATGATGAGTCATATACTATCCCAGTTGAATAAGAGTTAGATATCATTCCTGCTGATTGATATCCTACAAGACCACCATAGAAATAGCAGCTTCCCAAGCAAGATATATTAACATCAATTAATCCGACATTAGAAATATTTCCTGAGGTAACACCAAACAAACCGCCATAGTCTATTAATGTCCATCTCATTGTTAAATTAGAAATAGTCTTATTATTCCCATTAAAGTTGCCGATAAATAAATTTGTATCATCTCCAACAGGTCTGAATCCAGCTCCTGAATTCCATCCTGTTGTTTCAGAACAATCGATAGAATTGTTCAAAACATAGTTTGCACTTAGATTTAAGTTCATGTTCTGCAAATTAGAACAGTTGCAAATTAAGTAAGGATTATTTACAGTTCCGTTTCCACCGCAGAAAGCATCACCGATTGAATAATTGCTCCAGCTTGTTACATTAAATATAGCTGGATCTGCTCTTAATGAAGTTAATGCATAACAATCATTGCATCTTCTTCCGTCTTTCAAGATTATAGGATAGCTCATTGAAGAAGTATCTACACCATTAAGAGTTATGTTTGCAGAAACATTATAATCAATATATGATGTAGAATTTACATAGGCAGAATTATTTCCAATAGATAATATTGAACTAATAAATGTATTCTGCGTGGAGACATAATTGAATTTTATTGCACCGAAACTATTTGAAAAAGATGTTTGATTGAGCTTAAGTGTGCCTGAAATTCCTGCTGCTGCGCCTGCTCCACCAGCAAGATTTATTGAAATATTTAATGGGATAACTGAATTTATTATGGTAGAATTCGCACCATTACCTCCATTTCCACTTCCACCAGCCCCTGAGCCCGCACTACCTCCGCGGGTATCTAGTGAAGAAACATTAGAATTTTCTATAATTATTACTCCACCAGGTCCACCATTACCTCCAACCCCACTAAATGATGCAGCTCCACCTCCACTACCTCCACGGGTATCTAATGAAGAAACATTAGAATTTTCTATAATTATTACTCCACCAGGTCCACCATTATCACCATAACTAAAATGATCGAGCCCATCACCACCTCTGGTGTCTATTGTAGAGATAGTTGAATTAGTTACTCTTATTCTGCCACCACTTCCACCACTTTTACCAGCAGAATAAACAGAGGTTTCAAAACTATTTATTACGCAATTAGTTATGTTCAATCCAGTATAAGCACTATTCCCTGTCCTTGAAGCATTAATCCCATATCCACTTCCTCCACCAGTTATACTAAATCCCGCACAATCAATTGTTATATTATCTGCAGTAACATTAAAGCAAGTTCCAGACGAACTTAAATTCTTGGCTAAAGTATAAGTTCCAGAAGAGTTAAGTGTTCCGCATTCAAGAGGAGGTGTCTGATAAATCAACCAAGCATAAGAGTCATTACTATCTTGCCATCCTAAGTAAGGATATCCATCGTTAAGATCAGTTAAGGTTGCACTTATATTCCAAGTAGAATTAAATGTAGAAATATTTTTCATCTGAGCAGTTGTCTTTGGTTCTCCTTTACCTGTATCTGACTGGCCTGAAGTGTTTGTGTCATAATAAGAGTTAGAAACTGTTCCGCCAGAATTAAAACCGACTAAGCCCCCGTAGGAGTTAGAAGCATATATTTTTCCGGTGGAGTAAGAGTTATTGATTGCTCCGTTACTAAGGGCTCCAATTAAGCCACCGACCCCTGTAGACCCAGATACATTTCCGGTTGAGTAAGAGTTAGAGATTATTCCGCCAGTTTGAACTCCAGATAAGCCACCGATCCAAGAACCAGAACTAGATACGCTTACTGATGAGTAAGAATTATAGATGGTTCTATGAGAATATCCGACTAGGCCTCCGACATAATAAGGATTACCAGATACATTTCCGGTTGAGTAAGAGTTAGAGATTTCTGCATCAGAATATCCTACTAGGCCTCCGACATTATTAGCACCAGTTACATTAACATTAATCAATCCAACATTAGAAATATTTCCAGTCGCAAAACCAAACAAACCAACATTATCAGTTGATAGCAAGATTATTATCAGATTAGATATAGTATTATTATTTCCATTGAAGTTTCCTGTGAAGTAGATACTACTATTTCCAATCGGAGTCCAATTATTTCCTAGACCATCATAATCTACATCGGAAGAAGATAAGTTTGCTATCAAGAGGTAATAAGCAGATAAATTTAATTTTGTATTATCTAAGCTTATCCAGTTGCATATACTAAATGGATTGTTTATGCTTCCGTTTCCACCGCAGAAAGCATCTCCTATTGTATAATTGCTCCAGCTTGTTACATTGAATATGATTGGATTTGCTCTTAAAGATGTAAATGCATAACAATCATTACATCTTCTTCCGTCTTTTAATATTATAGGATAGCTAATTGAAGAGGTGTCTACTCCCCTAAATGTTATATTTGCGCTCTTATTAAATCCAGAAATGCTAGAATTTACATAAGCAGAATTATTATTGAGATAAATCTGCTGAGTTAAATCTCCTCCATTAACACTCGAAACGTTCCAGTCTAAGAAAGTTATGTCTCCGTAAGCAGAATCTCTAATAGTTCCGAAAGTGTTTGAAATAATTCCACTAGAATAAGAACCTATTATCAAACCAAGATCCATAACTGTTGCTACTAACGTTGCAGAGTCATAAATTACTGCAGAAGAATCAGCTATATCACTCCCGCTATTATATCCTACAAGACCGCCAGAGTTAGCAGTAGATAAAACTGCGCCAGAGATTATTGCTGAAGAATTAGTTATTGTACTTCCACCTTCATTAGATGCCACTAAGCCTCCTGCAGATGACGGATAAGCCAATGATGAGTCTATAGTCCCCGAAACAATTGTGAAAGAATTGGAAATTGTTCCACCATAATTAAGCCCGACTAAGCCACCGGCCTGTTGTGATGCGGAAATAACTCCAGAAATTGTTGAAGAAGAATTACTGATTGAACCGCCCCAATTAGAACCTATCAATCCACCAGCCATGCTACTTGAAGCAGAAAGATTACCCAGTATAGTTGAAGAAGAATTACTTATTGAACCGCCCCAATTAGAACCTACCAATCCACCTCCCTGAGATTCTTGTAATAAAATGGCTCCTCGAATTATTGCTGAAGAATTTGTGACTGTACCATAATTTCTTCCAACTAAACTGCCCACAAACCTATTCCCTTCCAGATTATCCACATCAAGATGAACATTCGAAATATTGCCCATTGAATAACCAAATAAGCCAATATTATCGTTTGAAGAAAGATTTATACTTAAGTTAGAGATAGTATAGCCATTTCCGTTAAAAGATCCTGAAAAATTAATAGCTGCATCTGTTCCAATCGGAGTCCAATTATTTCCTAGACCCAAATATCCTATATTTGAAGAATTAAGATTTGTTGTCAAAGTATAGCTTAAGCTCAAATTTAATCTGGTTGCATTCAGATCAGCCCATGAAGTTATGTTGCATGGATTATTTAAAGAACCATTTCCATTCATTCCATTAGGACATACAGGAGATTCACCAATTGTATAGTTGCTCCAAGAACTTACATTAAACATTACATTAGTTACATTCAAAGGTGTGAAATTATAGCATTCAGAACCGCATGGAACTCCATCTTTCAAGATTATTGGATTTGCAAATCCTCTGTTGCCTATCCCATTAAGAGTTATGTTTGCAGATGAATTTATTTTTCCATAACTAAATGCTCCTGAATTAAGATAAACTAGATTGTCAGCAATCACTATATTTCCTGGAAAAGTTAAGTCTCCTTTTGCGGTTAGATTTCTCAAGAAATTACCATTTGTCCATCTTATCTCTCCAAATGAGCTGTTATAAACTAGATAGTTATCTGCTAAACTTCCTTGATTTGGAGGAGGAGAGTTAGGTGATGAGCCGACAAAAATATCATATCCTTGGTTATTATAGATCTGGTTGTTTAAGAGCGTGTTGTTAGCTGAATTATATTTTATACCGATTGCAGACATATAATCAAAGCTTGTAGGAATGTTAGCTATTGTGTTTTGACTGAACATGTTATTATTACTGTTATCTAAAACAACGCAAAACTCATCAGAAGGTACTCCGCTATAACAGTTTAAAAACTGATTGTTTATTATCAAAGAATTGTTCGTATTTCCTATATAAAGTGCTCTATCTCCAACAGGAGCTGTGTTTAATATCTTCAGATTTTTGATAGTGATATTATTAACGTTAGATACATATAAAGGATACCCTAAATTTGAAGCAGTTCTTAGGATCGTGAAATTATTCCCATCAATTATTATGTTATCCGCAGTTATGTTGAAGCACGTTTCATTTGAAGTTACATTATTCTGCAAAATATAATTAGTATTAGCCAATGTCAGGTTTGTGCAGTTTGTTATAGGATTTCCATATCCCTTGATAAATGTTCCAGAAGCATTTACTCTGTTGTTTATAGTATCATTAGCAAATACTGTATAATTTATGATTCCTACTGGTGTGTTTGAATCAGTCGTATAAGTAACAGTCCAATATGATCCTACTAAAGTCATATTTCCACCCCATATATTATTGGTTGAATTATAGACTAAAACATAAACATCATCAATATCACTATCTATATCATTTATACTTGCATTAAATGTTACATCTTCATTCTGATAGACAATCCCTCCAACAACATTATCATCATTTATTGATTTTATCTCACTTATAACAGGAGGAGCATTTCTTATGAATATTGTTGCATTATTCCAGTCTGATTCATATTCTGAACTGTCATAACCTTTTACTGAACATGTCCATGTTTCGTTTTGGGTTGTTTCTGAGCCTGATACGCTGTTTACTAAGTGTACTACATTTCTAGGCTGATTGATGATCTGTCCAGAACTGTTCACTGAACTATCTTTATACCATGAATAATTGATAGATAACAAGCTTTGTTCAGCATCAGTTATATTAGCATAGCAGTTTAGATTATCATTGGTATAATTATTTCCAGAATCTGATGTTATATAGACTAAAGTTGTATTTGGCTCTGAATTAGTAAATGTAAAAGTGCAATTCCCGCCTTTTATAGTTTCATTAAGATTGCAGTTGATATATGTATCATATCTGTTGTTTCCTCCATCAAGAGTATTATTTGGATCAGTTCCTGAACAGTATACATCATCAGTCTGGTTAGCACACATGATATTGCTTGTGAAATTATTATACAATGCTGTGTTGTACACAGCATAAGCACCTGAACCAAATGTGCTTATATTATTTCCAGAGAAATAATTATAACTTGCACCCAAATTAAGACCATAAGATGAACTTCCTAATGTTATTATATTATTGCTGTCAAAAGTATTATTCGAAGAAGAACTTTGTATAATAATTCCATAACTGCTTCCAGCCATATCAGTTATATTATTATTTGTAAATTGGTTATAGTTTGAAGCAGACTCCAGATAGATTCCACGACCATTCGAATTTGTCATACTTATTGTGTTCAAAGAACATGTGTTATTGCTTGAAGCAACCAGATATAATCCAATATTTCCGTATGAACTCCATGCTCCTGTTCCAATAATGATATTATTTGTTATTCTGTTGTTGTTTGAAGATGATACTTCCATACAATCAGTCAAATATGAATTAGCTTGGACTATATTTCCAGTTATATTATTATAATATCCTAAGTTTAAATAAAGACTATGTCCACTATAACTTGAACCATTTATTATATTGTCCCTGACAGAATTTCTGTACGATGTAATCAAACCAATACCATAATCATTACTTCCAACAGTTAAGATTGAGTTATTGCTGATTGTGCTGTCATTGATATTAACTAAATAGACCGCATGATCACCATCACTAGTCTGATTTATGACGCAGTTTTTTATAGTTATATTTGTAACAGGAATATTATTGCTGCTCTGGTCATAATTGGTTATAGCTCTTCCTCCAGAATAATTTATCTTATAACCAGCACAGTCTAGAGTTATGTCTGAAGCAATAATTCTGAAACATGTGGAAGTTGTA
>Ga0247841_10002014_pt1 | contig 42369 bp, 49 predicted proteins | sample LaCruzMarch2015__2_FD_192410 | JGI IMG/M metagenome (GOLD analysis project Ga0247841, IMG submission 192410) | Freshwater microbial communities from meromictic Lake La Cruz, Castile-La Mancha, Spain - LaCruzMarch2015_18m | ecosystem: Environmental > Aquatic > Freshwater > Lake | place: Spain...
CACCAACAAACTGTATGAATCTACGCTCGGTATTGACCGAACGGCGATTGAAGATGACCTTTATGGCCAGATTCGTATCAAGATTCAGGGCTTGGCTTATGAGGCTGCTAGGCATACAGAGCAGATGGTGTTCGATATCATCAAAGCTGGTAACACTGCAGGGTCAACTTGCTATGATGGCCAGCTTTTCTTTGATACCGACCACAGCAATGCCGGAGCAGAGTATACGACCAACCAGAGCAATACCGGCACAACCGCATTGAGCACGGCGGCAGTCCAGGCGGCTATCATCGTGATGCGCAAGGTCAAAGATGATAAGGGCTTGCCTATGGGTATTAATCCCACTCATATGGCTGTTCCTGTTGATCTTGAGTGGACTGCCATGGAGATTCTGGAATCCACATACTGGCCAGATACGACCGGAACTTCGGCTTACCAGAAATTGCCAAACAACGTGCTTAAGGGTAGGCTAAAACTGATTGTCAGTCCATATCTGACAGACACAACTGACTGGTTCCTGTTTGACTGCTCAAGGCCGATAAAGCCGATTGTGCTACAGAAACGCACAGGTGTAGAGTTCACTGCGCTCGAAGGCCAGTCAGAAGCTGGTTTCATGAGAGACCAGTTCCTGTATGGCGTGAGAGAGCGGAAAGCCGTAGGCTACGGCCTCTGGCAGCTTGCATTCGGTTCTATCGTTTCCGGCGCCTAATAGACCGGATTGTTGATTATTTGGGGGTGGTATCCATTCCACCCTTCAAATTAACGAGGTTCAAAAATATGAGATACATAGTAACAGCGAAAAAGCGGGCTGACTTCGGGGGCTTTTTCAGGTCAGGAAGATATTGGCCTGATAGTGGCACGGAAGTAGATGAATCGGAGATCACTGATGCAATGCGGAATGAGCCGATGTTGATTATCACGCCGGTCGTTGAAGTTCCTATTGCTGAGGAAATTGCAGAGGAATCAGAGGAACAGCCTGCAGAAGCTGAGGCTGTTGAATCAGAAACCGACGAAGACGAATCACAGGAGCCTGCAGAGGAACCAAAGAAGCGCGGTAAGTAATAATGGCCTACGTAGTTTACGACGATATCGACAACGAAATAACGGCGCTTACCGATTTTGTGCCTGCAGGGAAAGATGCAACCGCCTGGGTGAATAGTAAGATTGCATCTGCTGAACTGGAGATCAATGCTAAGTTGTCTAGCAGGTACGCTACTCCTGTCAGTCCGACTCCCGATGTCCTGAAAACCTGTTCGTTGAACCTGACTTGTTATTACATCTTGAGACAGAATTATACGCAGGAAGATGGAAATACATCGGATTGGGTTAACGAGTATCGGAAGACCTGTGATGAGCTGCTCAAGTCAATCATGACAGGGGAAATAGACTTGTCGGCACCCAGCACAAGTGACAACACGGATTCGATTCCATCATCCACATTGGATGTTGCCAGAGTGCTGACTAATGGCACTTACGATACTTCGGGTAATGTTTTGAGTTCTGGGACAATGGACGGGTTTTGAGGCTTAATAATGGCTGATGTAAGCATCTCGGTAATAGATACAGCATCACCGATGCTTGTTGCGCTTGCGGCTGGTGTCTCGGATTTCAGGAAACCGCTAAACACTGCCGGGTTGTATCTGACAGGCAAATCATTCATGGAGCAATTCCGGTCTGAGGGTGAACCTTCTTGGAAACCTCTGCAACCTGAAACCATAGCACGTAGGCGAAAGGGCCGCGGCAGAGGCCAACCCAAAATACTGCAGGATACCGGGCGGCTAAGACGCTCTTACACAAGCAGTGTGGCACCAAACTCTATCCACGATTTACAGCACTACAAATTGACTGTGGGTAGTAATTTGGTTTATGCAGCATTCCATCAATTCGGATTTCCACCACGGAATATCCCGGAAAGGCCACTAATAATAAGACCGCGTGATATCAGCACAATCCAACTAATATTCCAGCGATGGTTACTTCGACAGGCAGGGCGTAGATGATTGACTTTGTGACAATTGAAGCAGAATTAGGCACAGCATTGGCGGGTGTAACTGCGTTCAAGTCTATCGAAACTTCACACATCCGGGATCCATTACCCGTGGCACAGATGCCGGCAATGGATATTAGTGCTCACGGGCATACAGACGATAATCAGGATCCGGACTCTAAATATAAAGTGCAGTGCATTATTGTGATTCGCCGGTCAGGAGCAAAGCGTAAAGATAATGCAGAGGCTTTCAAGGCACTTGTAAAGTCGGTTTGCGCAGTGCTGGAAACCTACAAAGGCACTAGCTTTGCAGCCATAAGGCGAATCCAATCAAACATTAATGAATCTGATACCGGTGATGGATCAATGATCCGGATCGGTTTTATCCAACTTGAAATATGGGCCAGACAGTAGGCCGGAGGTAAATTATGAGCACACCGCAGTATACAAAAGAAAACTGCAGCGTTTTTACTTGGAATAGCGTCACAGGGATGCTTGAAGAGATCGGCACTGCAACGGTCCAGAAAACTATCGACAGGTATGAGAACAAAGCGGCAAAAGACACTTTCAAGCGTCATGGCTACGGAGCTGCCGAATACTCCGTGGATGCCGATATTAGGGCAACCCTTGAAGAAGGTAACTTATTCACCAAAGTTGGGCAGTACGCGACTCTCACAATCACCATGGACGGTTGGGCTATCATCGGCTCGTTTGGTTGTGATGACACTACCTACAATATGTCAGACGGTCATCGTTGGCAGGTTAAATTGTCCAGTGATGGTGTAGTCACAGAGTCTTAATTCTTTAAAAAGTTCAAAGGAGCTAATTATGATGGACGGTAATTTCGGGAGCATAATGCAACTTGTTCCTGAAACATATTCAGAAGAAATCACAATAACCGGGAACGGTAAATCATTTACCTGTAAAATTGATACTGCTGTCAAGACATCCACAATGGCGAAATACCAGAATGGACTCCAACAGCGCGAACTGGCTGTCAAGCATCGGAAGCAAATCGACGTTACTGTGCCGCTGGAAATCATTGCAGGGCATGAAGATTTGTTTGACGGTTGGAAAGATGCAGGAGACGGTAAAGCCACATTCCCGGTAGTAAAGCAAGAAGAAATCCTCACTGCTACCACTATCGAAACATTCGTCGGTGAACCTCAATTAACATGGGCTGAAGCTGTTGTTTTTGCTCGCGTCAACGGTTCAATCGCCTTGAAAATCCAAAAGCGTATACTCAAATGGCTCCAGGATGAGGGGTTGATTGAATCAAAAAACGACTAAAAGAGGATTGGTTTTATAGGCTAATCCTCTCAGTCTGCGTTGAAAAGTTGCACAGGGCTCCCGAAGAGTGTGGAGATATCCCTTTCAAAACTTTGCTTGATATTTATGCTCTTGATTTACTGGCTGATGAAGAATCCAAACGGAAGTAAAAGGAATCAACAATGAACGTTAGCGGCGTGACATTTACAATCAGGGCTATCGATTCGGCTTCGTCTGTGATTGGCAAAATAGGCCATTCTTTGATGGGGCTGAAGAACCTAGCTTTTAATGTCATCGGCTCGTTTAAGAATATGTTTTCCGGGCTTGCCTCACATATCACAATGACAATGGGAATAGGTTCGGCAGGCATTGCGGCTATGATGGGTCTGCTTGTTCGTAATTCCGTGTCACTGGCAAGCAATTTTGAGCAAGCCAAGATCGCATTCACCGGCATGTTGGGTTCTTCTGCGGCTGCGCAAGGTTTACTGGATACTTTGCAGCAGTTTGCGAATGTAACACCGTTCGAATTCCCCCAACTAATATCTGCAACCCGGTTACTAACCGCCTATGGATTCAAGGTCAACGAACTATTGCCAACATTAACAGCAGTTGGTGATGCTGTTTCAGGACTTGGCGGTGGAGCTGAAACTCTTAACCGGGTTATGTTGGCTATGGGGCAGATAAAATCTAAAGGCTTTTTATCAGGCGAAGAAGCCAGGCAAATGGCGGAAGCTGGAATCAACTCTTACCAGATGGTTGCAGAGGCTCTTGGTGTTTCAATCCCGCAGGCAATGGCTATGTCTGAGAAGCGCATTATTAATGCTGATATTGCTTTAAGTGCATTAGTCAAAGGCATGGAAACCCGCTTCCCAGGAATGATGGCCATGCAGTCCCAAACCCTCCAGGGTGTATCTTCCACACTTAAAGACATTTTCAATACCGGGCTCCGCAGGCTTGGAGAGGCTGCAACTGGCAAGCTAACGGCAATGGCTAAAGGTCTCATTAATATATTAGGCATGGTCTTCAACGATGCCAACATAGAGAGATTCAAGCACTGGATGGACGATATTTTCAGCAGGGACAACATCCAAAGGGCTGCAACCTGGTTTGCCAACATTTACGTATGGTCAAGGGACATATTCGGAAAAATGGGGGAATATGGCGGTAAAGCCATGAATTGGATAACCAAGGCCATGCACACTATGCATGATTACATGGCACGAAACCTTGTGCCTATGTTAGTAAGACTGACAGGCGTGTTAATTGGAATCAAGAGTATTGAATTCGGTATGAACGTTGCAAATGCAGTTGCTAGAATTGCCGGTATGATGCCAACTCCTGCAGCCGCAGCCGGGGTATTAGCTACTGCATTACCCATAGGTTTTGCCGCAGCCGGGGCAATGAATGTGGCAGGCCAGGTTGGTATAGCGGCGGCGGCTTACGAGTTAATGAGAATTCGCCAAAGTTTGAGAGACTTGAACCTGCCAGAGTTCCCACAATTCGGAGCCGGTGCGTCAACTGAAGAAGTTGGACAAATCGTTAACACATTCATGTCCGGCTTTGACGCTACAATGAGTCCATTGCAATCGGCAGCAGCACAGACAGCCACGAATACCGGAATCATAGCACAACAGAATAAAAGTGTTTTAGCAGCAATCTTTGGCAATGGTGGAGATCGGATGCAGGCAATGGCTACCCGTGCGAGATTCGGCAATTTGAACAGCAAGGGCGGAGGCCTGTCAGTTAACATCACAGTAGCCACACCACAAGATGCAGAACGGCTGAGATATGCCTTACAGCTCGCGGCTCAAGGTGTCCGATAATGTCGCTAGTCGTTCGTGTGGATGCCGAACAGTTTATGCCTACCCATAAGGGTTTTGCACAGACTGTTACGGCTCGGAATATTTGGGGTAGAGCGTCCAAGACGAATGTTGTCTTAGATCAATACACCGGCGTCTTAATGTGCAAGCCTCTGCAATTTTATGATGATTGGGAAGTCGCAGGAACTGTTACTCGTTACCCAATATCCGCCTGGACTGGAGATACTACGCACTGGGATGATGTTCTTAATTCAGTCGGATCGGGGAATGGCATTCTTAATGCAGACAATGCAGCCGGAAAGATCACCACTTCAACTACATTCGATGTTAATACTTCTTTCCTTGTCAGCTTCTTCCATTGCGGAACTTCTAACGACAGAACACCTGGTATCGAATTCGAGTTCGGACAATGGAAATTAGTATTATCCACAAGCGGGGATGCTACGCTTTCCCGTGGGGGTGTAACCCGCTATGCTGATATAATTTCAGATCCCATTTCAGATCAAATGGTTGAACTCGTAATAATGCCCTATGTGAATAATTCACTGTTGATCCGGAGGATAAATGGCTATAGTTCAGGAATGCTGGTTTCACTTAATGCCGAACTGGACACATCGGAAATGGTTGCCGATCCGCCTGAAATTATATCGGCAGGCAAGTTCTCAGTAACTCCAAAAAGTGTGGCCTGCAAGCAATTTTCGCTCACAGAACTAACCTATGATACCGAAGCGGATTATGAGTTAGTTTCTCCTGTTCTTGATTGCATATGGCCTCCCAGTGCTGCAATGACTCAATCTGTCGTAGGTGATAGCCTAACCAACTATGGCGGCGTTGCAGGCGTGGGATTGTGGGATAAAACCACAGACACATTATTTGCGGCCGACAGCGCAAAGCACGAATATAGAGCTGTTTTCCTGTTGACACCGCTGGCACACAAAACAACTATGATTCGGGGGCTTACATTCGGCTTCACTCCGGAGGCTAGAGCAGCTCTAACCGAAGCGGCTGACGTTTCGGACGATGTGCGAAGCATTGAAATTAATGTGGATAGCGATGCTTCCCAAACCGAAGCGCTTATCGATATTAGGAATCCTGAATCATATGGACTATTCGGGGCTTGCTCTCGATTGTGCACTATTGAGATTGACGGAAACCAGATATTACGGGGGATTCTCGCAGAACCTCCGGTCTACACGTACACCGAAAATGGCGATAGATATTATTCGCTTCGAGTCCAGTCGATTTACAGATACATCCAGACGGCAAGTATCGTCAATGAATTGAATCTTGCCGGGCAGGTCCACAGCGATGCTATGGGCTGGATTTGCTTCTTATCTTCACTTGCACCGAATGATGTTGAGTTCGGAATAACCACAGATATTATTCCGCTGGGAACATCTGCAGACGGGCAAATATCGACAGATTGGACTATCAAGCCATTCGATTCCGGAGAAACATGGGTCAAGAAAATATGTGATGAGACCGGGTGGGTTTTAACGGATGGAATTAATGGCGGCGTCTATGTCCTTCGATATTTGGACCCACTGGAGTTTGATTCCATACCGAAACATACATATCATATGAATTCGCAATATGAGACCGGGGCAAACCAGCGGGTTCATGCTTTTTCTACATATAGCATCGAGCCGGAAGCGAATGAATTCCACTTGATATTCTGCAATGAAGCAGGTGAGAAGTGCGATGCTGTTTATTATGATGCTGCATCGGCAAACGGTTCTTTAGCTGTTAGTGATAGGCCGTCCAATTGGCTGGGATTCGTCAAGAGGGGCGGTATAGACATTGGACAAAGGTCTGAGGCTGTCGGACAAGCATTATCCCTCAGAATTGGCGCAGAAGTGGCAAGGCGTGTGGATATGATGCGCATTGCAGCCGATTGGCCTATTTACTTGTGGGTGAATGATACAATTACTATTGCCGATGAGGATTTGGCGTCAAGTGGTAATTATCGAATCCGGACAATGGGTATTAAAATATCGTCTGAAATTGCCGGTCGGGAAGTCCGGACCTGTGATATTCTTGCGGAGTTGTTGGCATAATGGCTAATGTAATGGGATTTGATCAACAGTCTGCACCGCAGACAACATTATTGAGCACTTTGGGCAATATGGCCATGTCCAATTTTGTCAGTGCCAAAATGCAATCTCAACATGGCACAAAAGATGCTTACCAGCGAATCACAAACACCACGAAGCAGAAGGCTTTGGATACTGCCGGGAAGCAGAATCCATTACAGAATCAACCTGCGAACGTACCAAGTCAATCTACCAATCTTGGTAATTGCCAAGGGGTTGTGACTCGCGTGTTCTTTACGAAAGATACGCCCGCATAATGGGGAATTCCGGCTGGTATTTCTGCAAGAAGTGCAATGTTAAATTCTGCTTAGATTTGTTGCCAGGCGAAACCATAGATGATTATTGGCAGCGGGTTAGGAATACTAACAGGGCAAGGTGTAAAAAAGGGCATGTATGTGATCCTTGCAAGAATTGCACTGGTAAGAATGTTTAATGAGTAGTATGATTGTAGGTATCTTGTTTTGGAGTGTGAAAGATGCTGCATGCAATCTGGAATCTAGTGAGTTTCGTTTTTTGGTTCCTAATCGTCTGTTGGTTTTTGACAATGGCGATTGGGCTAGTAGTCAATCTTTTTGACGCATATTACAAGATTCAGGCAAAGAAGTGATAGATAATTATGACTGCTGATGAATGGTCTGAAACAATCAAAACCGGCACATGGGACGATAAGGAATTAACGAATGCGCTTGCGTCCAGGGATGCTCATATTGATACACTTATCAAATTGCTTAATGACGAAATGTATGCACACGCCATAACTGCTGGTAAATTACTTAATGTCGATGCTGATAAAGCCGTTAATGATGTCAATTGCAAAGATGTGCTTAATGATTCAAGATTATCCATGGAATCCATACCATCAGCTAGGATTAGGTAATAATGGCTGCACCTTCTTTATCCCCCTATAAAACAAACGGACCCGTTAAAACTGGACGCACATCAAACAACGGGGATTATTTCAGTGCTACTCTGACAGCCAAGGCAGTATACCTCGATGCTACACACTCGGAATTATGCGCTGGATACGGCTACTTCTCAGGTGTCAAAGCGTTCACGATTCTACCCATCTACACGTGGTCAGAATATCCATCCGGGATACTGGACATACCATTATCAAGCGGGAATCCGACAGCATCGGCTCCGACTGAAGTTTACGACAGTTACAACGATAGTTGGCGGGCTGGATGGAATTATCCGGTTCCACCGACAACGGAACCAACTTTACATCCAATCGAACTAAGATACTGTTGTATCCTATATTCATCTGCAACCCGCATTATAGTATATCTCGGTGAAGGTGGAGGTTACACTCTGGAATCCTATGGGGCTGGTATGGGTCATTACTATTTACCAGCCGCAAACATGGATATATCAGCATCTATGATTATGAATCTCGATGTAGGTTGTCGAGAGCGGGTAGAGATAGAACAAGCTGTCGGGGCTGGAAGTAAGTGGGTTTGGCCTGATGAATGTTTTGAAGACGGCATGGGTCGGACGGCTGCAGTATTCGATGCTGTAGCAGATACCGAGACTTGCATGATAACCATCGGTGAAGATTCGGTTACACTTCCTACTGACTGGATACCATCTTATTCGTTTGGATCCAGCCGAACCATAACCGGACGGGCTGGACTTCAAACTGCTGCAATAGGCTCTTTTGGGTGGGGTGTAACTGCCGAATGGCATAAGCCTTACACCATGACCAACAATGATGTATTCGGGGCTATAACTGAGGTTTCAAAATTAACAATCGGCGTCAAGGAAATGGATCTTCATTTTCGAGACGGGCAAGCATACCAAGGAACCGATACCAACTGCCAGGGGGATGCAGAAGATAATTGGTTTAGCTATTCAGCCAGGTATTCACCAAACGCAGATGCTAATGTCTACACGCAAGCACAATGGACTGACTTAGGCTTATCCTACGTCCACAGTGTAGACTTCGCCATGATGGATGGTGAAGCTCAAGACGATGCAACCAACACAACACCATCATTCACAGATTCCGGCGGAAACTCTTGGTCTGGCACAACATCGCCATTATTCGTCTATGACGGCGTATGGTCTTTAATAATGAATGAGCTTGACGGCTCAATCATGGACACCCGAAATACTGAGACTGACGCTTCGGGAAACGGGGCAAGTTGGGCAAGATCAAACCCGGCTCCCTCGTCATTATCCCTAAAGTTCACCAACCCGCAAGATTTCAACGACCTGCACAGTGGCGATATAAACGATTTCAGATGCCAGTTCGTCTACCCGCGTGAAGAAGAGGTTGTCAGTTGGACATTATCAAATGCCGTAATAGACGCATTAACAGATACCGGGACGCTCGGAGTGGGTGGGTGGAATTCCGTAAACTGCGACATAGCCGAATCAGGCGGGAATCTGGTAGTATCGAATGCGAGTTCCGGAGCTTACATCTATAGATCGGATTTTATTATTGATGCTGATTTATGGCAGCCTAAGCATTGGCCTGGTCACCGGTTTGCACAAATAACAGCCGATTGTGTAGACGGCGGCTCAATCGCACAAGACATAGATTTGACTATATCAGTGTTAAGAACCGGGGGTGCAGATACATCCACAAAAGTGTATTCCCACCCACTGGCAACGACCACAGAGGCTATATTTGATACTTGCAGACCGGATGGAAGCGGGGGAGTCGATACTGCTGAATCTTACATCGATACTGCTTTACCACTGGATACAATAATTGAGGATAGTGTTCGGAAATCTGCAGAGATATCGAGTCTATCATGGAGTTGGGGTGTAGGCTGTTTCGATAGGATAGAGATTTCTGGATTCATTGCAGGCAATACTTACGCTTTGCAGGGATTAACTACAATTTACGTTGACCCGGACCCAGGATTATTCGGACAAGTAACCTATGTTCAGCAGGAATGTGATAATTGGCTGGATGTAGGTGCCACGGCTATAACTGAATATCCGGAAGACAGCTTCGACAATGAAGTTTGCAGACACATAATAGGCGTCACTAATGGCAGATATGCCTGGGAGGCTCCCTGCGTCAAAGTATCTAAATCACCACACTATGAAGTTGATTTATATGTGAATTATTCATTAGAACAAGTATTCGAGGATAGCAATAATCGTTGGCCTGTGGATGATTTCTCAGCATATGCATTTACTCTGACAGACGCTTTTGATTCAGGTGATTGGGATTCCGAACTCTCGGAATACACCAATGAGCGTGTATTATTTAACAAAGATGTTTGCCCTGTTTGGTTTTGCCAGTCGAAGCGCCAGGATGGTGAACATGATAATTTACACGATGCTTCGATTAAAATTGCACCTTTATACGATAGAATCACAGTCTATCCATCGTGGGGTGATGGAACCGGTGTTACTGCCAGAACCGGGTATGTAACACTAAAATCCGTAAAGCGAGTGCGAGGCCGTGCTAATGGTTTGTTATATAGCGGCTATTCCTATGGGGTGGACACTCTTACAGCAGAATCAGCATATGTGGAAACATTAACGTCGGACTTGTTGGGCTATTACCGATCTGGAGACCACAACAAAACATTAGCCTTAAATTACGATTCAAACATAGCCAATATGAGCCCTAAGAATCGCGTGTGGATGCGGATTTGCTTGTCGATTCCCACAGGTGCAACATGGCTGAATGCGGTATCGTCCAGGCAGACCGGCAGAGCCTATGTTGTTTACTCACTCGGAGCTGCTATCAATATCCGGATTTTCGATTATGGCAATAAGAGTTACCAGGATCGTTATGTATCGGCAAATGCTCTTGATAATTCCTGCGGAATCTGCTACACTGCTGGCAGGAAAGCCGGACTAACCGTTGTTTATGATTTAGCCCGGGAAGTTTACAGAATTGAATCATTTGATGAAGGTAAAAACTGGAGTGCAGCCGTGAGTATTGCAACCGGATCATGTCCACAGGTTTGTTATTCCGAGCGTGCAAGATTGGAAATTACAAGCTATTTTGATACTGATTCGACTTATTGTAAGATCAAAAAGGGTGATGGTGACTATGGATCGGCAATATTAATTGCAACTTCTGATGAAGCTCCGGCTGGTTTGGCGGTTTTGCAAGGTACGCGAGAGCACAAAATACTTGCTGAAATCGTGCAGAGCGGGGCGATTGTGAGATATGCCAGTGTGGATGATGGGAAGACATGGGCGGTGGATGAGTGATAGAGTGGAGATTGTAGTAAACAACGGGCAAGCGTATGTGAAAGACAAAATAGGCGATTTACAGATAAACATACCTGTGCCCGAAGTTTACATGCTAATCGGTCCAGACGGCATGGAATTAAGTTTAAATAAATTACCGAATACTGTCTTGGTTCATTTTTCATATGATGAGGCGAGTGATGAAACCTAAGTGCTCAGCTTGCGGTGATTGTTGCCAATTCCTGGTATTCCAGTCAATCGACACTCCTGATAACAGGGAATTCCTTGCAGTCCGTGGATGTGAAATATTGGATACAGACGGTGAAACGATGGATGTGAAAATCAATATACCTTGTCCGAGATTGAATTATCAGAACAAGTGCGATTACCATGGCACTGACAAAATGCCGGAAGTTTGCAGGGTGTTCCCAGAGCCAGGACAAGAGAAATTATTACCGTTCTGTGCTTTCAACATCTCTGATGAATAATTAATACTGACCACAACTTAATATTTCGACATTGATTCCAGCCTCTCTTGAGCTCACTCAATAGGGGCTTTTTTACGACTACTTTGCGATGATTACTATTTTGATGACGAACGCACGGCTGATATTGCTTCAAGCCAAATACCAACCGCGAAAGGGACTAACTAATGACAGAGGCAGAACATGACATGCTAAGAGACAACACATCTAAAATAGCAACACTTGAAGCCAAAATAAACGGCATTGTCCCAGAACAATGTATTACGACAAAGACAACGCTTGTCGCTATCGAAAAGAACCAAGAAAAAATGTCATCGAATATTAGCAAGCTGCTCTGGGCTGTAGTGTTGGCAGCTATCGGTGTTTTCACAAACCTAATAGCCAATAACATCCGGTGGGATCAGCCGTCACAAGTTCCGAGCCAACACCCAGGCGCGGCACAATCGCAACCCTATGAACGAGGTAACAAATAATGAAATGGCTTTTTGAAAACAGAGAAATAATAACGTTTGCGCTTGGATTGATTGGCACGTTATGGGGATTCCTATCACCCAGATTGCCGTCTGACATCCTGAAGATACTTGCCAAGATTGGCGGGAATGGGTATTTGTTGGACTTGATAACTCAGGCAGTGCAGCAGGGTGGAACTGATGAATCCCGAAGGCAATTTGTTGCTGATAGGATAATTCAGATTGCGAAAAGCGCAGGTTTGGAAGTATCGCAGACTCAGGCTATTTACCTTGTGCAACATGGATATAAGTTGTATAAAAAATTGACAACTAAGCCAGCATGATCCGCTGCATATTAATCAAAGAACTGCGGTGCAGAATCCGAACAGGCACATGGGGGATCGTGCTCATGACTGTTACAGACGGTCGACTGATGGTAATTTTCGACGGCCAGGCTAACGCGCTTGTGTTGCCGGCCAGGTTCGTGAGGGTTGTGATTGATGGGTAAGTCGGTTCCGCGTAAGGACAAATTAGAAGTTTACGTTGTGAATAAGATTATGCGCGAGCAAATGTCGAAGTTGGGGAAGAAATAATGCAATCACCATTATTAGGGAAATTAAGCGATTTTCGGCTGAACCGGACGCTTCACGGAAGGAGTGTCTACCGGAAGCAGAATGTGTCTGGCCATAATGTTGTGAGATATTATAATGCTCCGGGTAAAGGTGATGGGATCGATCTCTTTGATACGGCTGGAACTCCAGTGTTTGCGTGCCACGCAGGTAAAGTAACCCGCATTTTCGACAGGCAAGGAAAACTATCCGGATGCTATATTGTTGGTGTCTCTGGAAAGTATGTTGAGCACGATAATATAACAACCGTCTATGCGCATCTACACTTGAAAGATTCAATCAAGCTGAATACGATTATCAGAGAGGGTGATTGTATCGGCTGGATTGGCAAGCTCTTAAAAGATCCTCATATACATTTTGAGTGCGAGTGGAATGGCCACGTCATTTGTGGTGAGACTCCGGAAGGAATGCTCAAGCACTTGATTGAAGTGTTGCAGTAATGGCACCATTGACATGCAACAATCCAAGAATGTATTGCACCCATGTGCCGGGTATAGCTTGCTCTTATTGTGGTATGACCGTATCACAAGTTATGTTTCTGAAAAATCATCCCAAGCCAATGTCGAATGATAAAATTAGAAAGCCTATTGTAAAATACCGCGCTGGCGGCAAATTGAAAAATCGGCACGGGAACGAGGTTTATTACAGATGAGCACAAAAATACTACCCCGACCTGAAGGAGTTTGCCGTGCTTGCGGTGGTGTGCATGTTGGGATGTATAAACCTCTCACAGACGGCAAAGTGCCACGCGATCAAAAATCATACCAATACCATACTTCATGTCGATTTCCACCCCGAATATCGACACGTTAGCCGGTAATGTCGATTACATCGACATGTAATAAATTGGGCTAACGCACCCGAGACGATTCGAACTCCACGCGCGCTGTAAACATACTCCGAAAACTTCACTGCGCTTGATTCTGAGAGACTTACCACTGAAAAACGATACAATAGACGTTCCAACTCCCCTACCCCACTTTACAGCGATATTCCTCTATAGCAATCCCCTCTTCTGTGTGAGAATAAATCATGGTTGTAGTTATTGAAGAATGGCCAAGCAGAACCTTAACACTATTCAAACTCACCCCCAATTTTAACATGTTAGTTGCGAACGTGTGCCTGAATGCGTGTGGATGGATCCCCGGCAATTTAGCCAGTCTGGCATAACGAACAATCATCTTGTAAATGTAGGTATGCGCTGGATACTTGTTCCGGCAGGTTAACCACATGAAGCGCGCTGGATTGTCCGATCTGGTACGTAAATAAGCCTTAATCTTGTTTGCCGTTTCGTCTGTAAATGGCAGGATTCTCACTTTACGACTTTTTCCCTCACTAGAGATCGTAACCAAACGATTTCGCACATCCACATCAGAGATCAACAGCCGCGTTAACTCCCCCTCCCGCATTCCGGTATCCCTCAACAAATACACGTTACCTCCTTCCGTGCGTGATAATCCATTATACCATTGTTTGCAAACTATTTTACTACTGTAGAAAAAATAATTTCAGATAATCGCAAAAAAGTGTAGACAAGAGAAAAAATATCGGGTATAATCCCCTTGGACGTAGAAATAATTCTACGGTAGTAAATATTATGGAGGCGCGATATGAGCGAATACGGGGATTTGATCTACAAGGAAAGGAAAGCCAGACGCATACGACAGCAAACACTGGCCAGGCGGATCGGCGTCCACAACGGCACGCTTGTGGATATTGAACTTGGACGGCTGGAAGTCGGTATAGCGACTTTTAATAAGGCTATCGCTGCAATGGATAACATCCAGTCTGATTCCAAAGAGGCAGTGGCGTAAATGTCTGAGACTCGAAACATAAATGAGATCGTGTGGAGAAAAGACTTGTATCCCAGATTCGAGCCTAATCCTGCCACTATAGATCAATATGTGGATAGTATTGGGAAATTCCCACCTATTGAGATCAATCAGCATAACGAGCTTATTGACGGTTATCACAGATGGACTGCTCACAAGGTTGCTGGATTGGATTCTATAGAGGTAACGGTTACTCAGACGGAAAGTGATAGACAATTCTTAATGCTAGCCATTAAGAGCAATTCCACACATGGACTCCCGACAAGTACGGCCGAAAAGAAACATTCGGCAATGATGCTGTATGACGGTAATAATAAAGCCGAACTTGCTGCATTATTATCTGTGTCTGAGAAGACATTAGGCCGATGGACTTCCCGAACTGACAAAGAAATGAAGGAACGTCGGAATCAGATTATCGCAGATATGTGGTTGGCTTGCTATACCGAGGAAGAGATTGCGGAGGCGGTTGGGTGTAATCCCCAGACAGTTCATAACCAAGTTGAAGAATCCCTAAAAATAGACAACTGTCCAAAATTAGGGGTATTGGCAAACTACCAGGAACCCGACTGGACTCCACCACTCTACAACATCTGGAAAGAAAAAGAAAAAACCAACAGCAGTAACCACTTCGGCAATTCAGAAGCATCATTCACAGACAATTTACTCTACATGTATACCAAACCATTCGACATTGTTGTCGATCCGTTTGGTGGCGGTGGAGCAACCATAGACGTGTGCAAGAAACGCCTTCGGAGGTATTGGGTAAGTGATAGGCTTGAGAACCCAAAGCGCCCCGATTTGCGAATGTTGGATGTAACCGAAAGCATTCCTGCATTACACAAACGGTGGAAAGATGTTTCACTCGTATACCTTGATCCTCCCTACTGGAAGCAAGCTGAGAACCAATACAGCAATGATTCCAAAGACTTAGCCAACATGTCACTGGAAGCGTTTTACCAGAGTTTAACCCAGCTTATGGGTTCTTGCGCTGCAAGGATGACTCCAGGAGCAAAGATTGCACTGCTCATACAACCTACCCAATGGAAAGCCGATGACAAACAGACTGTTGATCATGTTGTGGATTTAATCATCCGATCACGGACAACAGACAAGATTCAATACGAACGGCGTATATCCATTCCTTATGAATCACAGCAATACAATGCACAACAAGTCGAGTGGACGAAGGCTAATAAAGATGTATTGGTATTAACTCGCGAGATCATCATTTGGAGTGTAATTCGATGACGATTGTGCGAAACGACGAACATAGCACAGAGTTTGGATTGTATTTGAGAAAACTCAGATACCCGCTGAGTAGTGCTGTTTGTGACGCACAGAACCTTGATTTTATCTGGCATAACTACCGAGAGAATTGGTTCATTCTCATTGAAGAGAAGCGTTACGGTTCTAAGAGTTCTTTTGCGCAGCGCGATACTCACGGGATGATTTCCCAACTTCTTGAAAAGGCTTCCGGCTGCCAAGTGTGGACTGCAAAAAGGACACTAAAAAAGAAAGAATATAGGGGATATTATCTGATTCAGTTTCAGAATACTTCTCCTGAAGATAGCAGTTGGTATCTTATCAACGATTGCGTTTTTAAAGATGATAGCGGTTTATTGCATCTGTTGACGTATGGTTCATTGCCAGAAGTAGCAGAGCATACAGCATAAAAACGAAGACAACCGCGGCCTAAGCGCCGGGGGGAGGGGATTGATTGAAATGCCTAGACTAATCAACACTCAAAAATGCACTTGCGAGTGTGGACGTTATTCCTACCATTGCAATTTACGGGCACATCGGAACATCGCGCGTGAGATTGCTAGTGTCTTCCCGATGAGTTTGCAGGAACAGGAAATGCGGATTCGGAAGCGTGGAGTTGGGAAGCGGAGTTACAGGCGGAAAGATTGGAATGTTGCAACTTCTGAGTTGGGATTAAAGATTGAAAGAGGATTGTGCAGAATCATGGATTCCAAAGCTCTGAATAATGCTTTGCTGCTGGTAGTGTTGGGGTTCCTGGTTATCACGATCGCGGCTCAATTGCAGATGCGGTTCGTGGATAAGCAGAAGGCAAACGCGGTTAAGGTTCAGGCCTTGAAGTTGAAAGAGCAGAATTCCACACTGGCAACTCAGGTTAAGATCCTGAAAAATACTAACTCGGAATTGTTGGGTGAGGGCTCGAAATTGCCTTATGTAAGGTACGGCGAGTAATATGCCACACCCTTACGAACAACCGGAATGCAACAAACATTATTGTGTTCGCTGTAAACATTTCTGTTGTGAAACGCACGGCTGCACATTAGACAACAATCACGAGTGCATAACGGCGTACATAAAATGCGAGGGCAATTGCTATTTCGAGCCTAAGAAATGGGGGGAACCTTATGCAAACAGTTGAGAACAAATACAACTTCGGTGATAAATCCGATCACTATGATGAATCTGTCCTATCTAAATTGTCACCACACATTCTGCTGGCAATTGAGAATTACGTTCAGCACGGCAGTTACCTTGGAGACTTCCTGACTGCGGTTATGGACAATGATTTAAGAATGGCAATCGGCAGGGCTGATGATGATAATGTCCACGCGATGCGCGAGATCATAGTAATTCTGAATTGCTACTGCCCTTCGGATTGTTGGGGTGGTAAGGACAAGCGGGTGGAGTGGCAGAAACACCATGGGATGGATGGATTACAGGGGTTGATGGTATGAAAGAAACTGTCACTGTCAGAGGACCTGCTGGTATTGACAAGGATTACGCGGTTGTCGATTCCCAGAAGCGCATTCTTTGCGAGTGCTTTGGCAGAGTTGCTGAAGGTCCGGACGGATACGTCAATGCCAAATACTTGGCTGATAAAATCGCTGAAATGATGAACGAGGGATACAACCAGCCGGAAGTCGAGGATTGCAAACACTTCGATACTCGCAAAGGCTGTGGTGATAAGTGCCTGGATAATGAAAAGTGCGATTGGGAAGAAAAGGAGGATGAAGCCAAGAATGTTGAAACAAGAAGAACTTCCTGAGTTTAATAGCTACACTGCTACCCGGAAACAACTTTTATTGTTGCCTAAATGGGATGGTAAATCAAAATTGGTGTTTGATACTTTGATTATAATTCCTACCCGCAAAAAGCATGACTCAGGATACCCATGCATGTATTTCGTAGCTTGCGTAAAAGCCGTGCCTAAAATGCTTATCTCAGGCTATAGCGATGCTTTGCGTTTTTGGGATTGGGATTTCAAATGCAATATAGGCTGGAATGTTGATTGCTTGCCTTGTGCATTAATCCAGATTTGGCCGTCCGTTGGGCAATTAATGATTGATGGTTATATAGGGTCGGATTGCATGTTAAAAGTAATACCGAAGAAAGATGTTAAACAATAATGTACGCGCATCCCAGAACCTCACACCAGCGGTGTGAAAATCGAGACGATGCGGCTGCTGATGCCAGCCAGGATATGGTGGACTTCCCGGATACCCGCAGTGATGCCGAAATTGCAGATGCTTATTGGGAGCATATCCGGCAGCGGATGATCGACATTGGCGGGTTCAGTCCGGACCAGGCGGATGCGAGGATTTTGATGCTGAGAGGAGGGGTTAAGAAATAATGGAAATGACGGCCTACATGAAAGAGAAAATCACTATTGACAAAGATGGAATACAAGTTCAATTCACTATTCCACGCTATGTTGATAATTTCGATGTGACACTGATTAACCTGTCCAAGATTCTGCCTTATGACAGATTGCATGTTGAGATGGATGTTGAAGTTCCGGAGCCTGATGCTCAGGATTCCGGCGCGGACGTAACAGTAACTTTGAACGGCAGACAGGCGAGGATGTTCAATTAAAAGCAGAATGCTTGCCCAATGGGACTCGGGCAAGCATTCTTTGAACCTTAATTACTACTATCTAACAATTAGGAGTGTATCACAATGAGCATTAAAGAACAAGAAATACCAGAGTTTGAAGAAGATTTCCAGGAAGCGGAAGCATGCAGACTCCAGCAACTCTCTACAGTAGAACTTTACGCATACCAGGAAATGCTGGAAGAAGGGTATGAGAATGAGTTGGCATTCCAGCGGATTATGGATGCCAGAACCTCCACAGCGATTGATTCGGACTTGAGTAAGGCTTTGCAATTGCTGGAAAGTGTTGAGGCTTAAATTATGAGCGAAGCTCTTACACTCCCAACTGAGAAAAGCCAGCCGATTTATGATCTGAATCGGCTGACAACACTGCTCTATGGATTGCCTAAAATTGGAAAGACGACATGGGCTGCAGGTGCCGATTCAGCATTATTCCTTGCAACCGAGGAAGGACAAAACCACGTTGAAGTATTTAAGCGTGAGGTTCCTGATTGGCCTACATTTTGCGCTTACTGCCAACTAATAGGCTCCGGTAATCACAATTTCAAAACCATTGTGATTGATACTATCGACAATCTATATGATAAGTGTGTTACTTACGTAAACCAGCAAAACGGGATTGTTCACGAAAATGATATGGGTTACGGCAAGGGATACTCTCTCATATATCGGGAATTCGTAAGTTGGTTAACGTGGCTGTCGTTGCAACCTTACGGATTGATAATGCTTTCTCACGCCCGGCAAATGGAGGTAAAGACACCCACCGGAACGGTCGTAAAGTACACTTGTTCTCTGCCAGATTCCCCGAAAAATAGTATTAAATTGGCAGTCTACAAAATGAGTGATCTATTCCTGTTTGCCGAATTGGAAGAGGTCTATGATGATACTGGCAAGATAATTAGTTATGACCGGGTCGTGCGAACCCAGCCAACCACAATTTACGAGGCCGGTGATAGAACTGGCAGACTCCCTGAGACGCTCCCATTAAATTACGATGCATTCGCATATTACATTATGGGTAATGCGGTGGAACCGGTAAGTTCTGAAGAAATCGGCAAAGAATCAGTGCCAATCGATGATTCCTACAATCCTTATGAATCCGAGTAGTTAATCACAATCACAAAAATCAAGAATCGAATCACAGAAACAGTAATTACAATAACAGAATCACAGTAAAAATAATCAGAATGGAGACAAAACAAAATGACACCATCACTACAAATGAATGACATGGTCGATATCGACCAGCAATGGCAGGGAGTAGAAGAACCTGCAGGCTTTACCCCGATCCCTGATGGACGTTATAATGCCGTCATCGAGGTTGCCAGAGGCGAATACAACAATAATAATCAGAGATGCCTGTATTGGGAATTGGTTATTGTCGAAGGCCCTCAAGAGGGGAAAAGGATCTTCCGCAGGAACATGCTGGAGTCCCCATCAAACATCGGCTGGCTGAAAGCCGATTTACGGAAATGCGGGATCGATGTTGATGCGGCAATATTCCAGCCTGGACACTTCATTATTAATCGGACTTCGGAATTAATCGGATTGGTAATGAGTGTGCAGTTGAAAACCGGCAAGCCGAATGATGCGGGCCAGGCATTCCAGAATTGCAATTTCCTAGAGATTGCAACTGCTTCCACTGGAGACGTTACGAATCAAACGCCAACATTACCCGGAACGGTTAGACCTCCAGTTGCAGGACATCCTGCAGCATCAACAGTGCCAGGCAGGATTCCCGGAACGGGCAATCCTCCCGCAACACCCGGAATCCAGAATCCTTGGAACAAGAATAAATAGGAAAGGTTGATCTACACTATGAGACGCCGGGTAGTTATCGACACACGAGAACAAAGGCCGTATGCATTGGCGTTACCAGAAGATGCTGAGACTACCCGGCAAAAATTAGACTCCGGTGATTATTCATTGGAGGGCCTTGAATCAGTAATTTCGATTGAGCGGAAAAGCTTGGATGATTGGATTGGAACGATCTTAAATTCGAAATGCAGATTCCACAGGGAATTACTTAGGCTTCAGGAAATGTGTTTTGCTGCAGTAATCATAGAATGCAGCCTAAACGAAATGATGACAGGCCAATACAAAAGCAATGTAAAACCAGATGCGCTTCTTGGAATGAGTTGCCAACTGATGCTCCAGTATTCACCTGTTCATTTCATTTACGCGCACGACCGCCCACACGCTGCAAGATTAGTGAGTAAACTCCTGATTCTTGCTGACAAAAATATACCGATTGGAGATGATTAAATTATGGGAGGATGGAACGTCGCCCGTGATTATGATGCCGAAAAATGCTTAACCGGGAAGGTTATACGCATTTTTGGTACACCGCGTGAAGATTGGACGGCTGGAATACTGCAATGTCGTGAGGGTGATCCGTTAGCGAATCAATGCAGATTCCGCATGAATGGTAAAGTCGAATTGCAAGATCAAATTACTGCCTCTGGAAATTGGGTTAGCGATCCTAAGTGGGGGATGCAATTTGCAATAGAAAGTATTCAATACCCAACTCCGGATTTATCTTCCGACGGATTGGCGGAATACCTATCCAGAGAGAAAGATTTCAAGAAAATCGGACCGGTGAAAGCTCAAATAATAGCAGATACATTCGGTGATAATTTTGACGATATATTGCGGAACAACCCGGAACGGATTGCATCCGCCGCCAAAATTAATATTGAGGATGTTTTGCTCATTCAAGAAAAGTGGTGCGAACGTTCTGACATTAATGCAATCTCAGTATGGTTGGCTGGATTCGGAGTTACGCCAGGGCAAATAAAGAAGATTGCGAAGAAGTACGGAAATATGGCCAAGTCCATTATTGAGGCTAACCCGTACTGCTTATCCGAAACTATAGACGGTATCGGATTCCTCACGAATGACCAAATAGCATTAAAAATGGGGATTGACCCAAATTGTTCCGCAAGATTGCGGGCTGGTATCCAATACATAATTAATGATCTTCACGAACAGGGCGGGCATACTTATGTTCCTCTTGGAAGTTTGGTGCGTGAAGCCATTAAGAAATTGTATTTAGAATCTTTGGATAGTGCGGAACGCTTACACACTGAAATTGAATATTTAGTTACTGCCGGTGATCTGGCAGAGGTAGTACTTTCCGAAGGAAACTTCATCGGAGCAGCTTGGCTGCAAGCAAAGGAACTTTACATCCTAGAAAGGCTTCAAGACACTTCCCCTCCTAGCGAGGCTAGTTGGATATTCGATTGGAAACCAGGTGACCCGGAAACATTAACTGGTGAGCAAAAACATGCTGTCTTAAATTCCGTAAAGCATAAAATCTCAGTAATAACGGGCGGTGCTGGAACCGGCAAGAGTTACACAATAAAAAGCATCATTGAGGCTTTACGTGCTAACGATAAGGTAATAGCAATCTGCACTCCAACTGGCAAAGCTGCCAGGCGATTACAATCCGATGGAATACCAGCACAGACAATTCACCGTACGCTCGAGTACAATCCGTTCAAGGGCGGTTTTTCCTACACTAAAGATGAACCATTACCCGTTGATGTTGTTATTGTGGATGAGGTAAGTATGTGTTCAGTTCCATTATTGTGGGATTTGTTTCAGGCCATAACACAAACATCAAGAATAATCCTTGTAGGGGATCACAACCAATTACCACCTATCGGACCCGGGAACACATTAAAGGATATTTGCGATTACTCAATAGTGCCTATAACCTACTTAACGAAGTGCCACAGGAACGCAGGGAAGCTCAAGCAGAATTGTTCAGCTACGCTGAAAGGGACATTACCCAAGGAAACTATAGATGTGGACCCGGAAATATTACCGGAGGCTTATAAGAATCTTAATGAATATACTCCGCAATGGTCCGTAATTCAGACTTGGGATGATTATGCGGAAACAATGGGATTATTGCACTTGCTGTATGAATCTCAATTACAAGAATGGGGATTCGACCCGTTGATGGACGTGCAGGTTATCTCTCCGCAGCGTCCAGGACCATTGGGAGTAGACCGCATAAACATCGAATTGCAACGAATCACCCAATTTAAACGGGGAATAATGGTTGAACCTCCGGAGGGCAAAGCCAAACCTAAATTCCTAATTGGTGATAAGGTAATGCAGATTAGGAATAATTACGGATTTCCGCATGGGCTAATGAATGGCACTCAGGGTGTTATTCTGTCTGAAATTACTGTTGATGAGAAGTGTGGTTTACGTTATGAGTGTCCACAAGACCCACTTTACCGATGCACGAATTGCAACCACTGTAAAAACCAAGATTCTATAGTGTCTCACTTACTAATCAATTTTGATGATCGAGACGAACCATTATGTATCAATATGAATAATGGTGAGTTGGACGATATTACACTGGCCTATGCCGTAACAGTCCACAAAGTGCAAGGCTCTCAATATCCCTGCACAATTGTAATTTGCTCAAAAGCTCACACTTACATGTTATCCCGGAATCTAATCTACACTGCCGTTACCCGATCACAGATAAGCTGCATCGTATTGGGTGATAAATTAGGCATGCAGCGGGCTGTAAGCACGCTCAAAGATATGAGTCGGAACACGTGGACTGCACTTTACTATCAAGATAAGAATGATTCAGGAATGTTAATTGAGGGTGAAAAGAAAGAGGTTGTCTATGCCTAGATCACGCTGGCAGGAATTTTATTCAGGCGGGTATGTTACGAACAAAAAAGGGCAAATGGTATCCGTCGAAGTTCGGTTTCACACCAAGAGATTCAAGTGGATTATATGGGTTGATGGTATTCCATCAAACGCAGAATTCGCAACGATGAAAGAAGCTAAAGAGGTTGCAATAGCCGAAGTTGATAGATTGGCGGTTATCGGGAATGTCTGACACAAATCACACACTCCAGAAAGTGCTTAACGCATTCCGCAGTATAAAAGGACCGTCCAGCAATGGCACTTACACTGCGCATTGTCCTTCGCACGATGATAAGCGGAATTCATTATGTATTAGCCAGTGTCCGGACGGCAAAGTATTATTGCATTGCCAGGCGGGATGTAAAGCTCCAGACGTTGTTAATGCTGCCAACTTAAAAATGCGGGATCTATTTCCACCTAAAATTAAGGAGAATAATAATGAGACTCAACACACGCCACTTAAACCGGATTCTGAGATCCTATCACCGATATTGGAGGTATTGCAAGAGCAAACAGAATCACCGCTACCACAGGTAGAACCCAAACAACGTCCCAAAACCCGCAAGGATTCCTACGTCTACGTAGACGAAGCGGGGAACCCTAAATACAAGGTTGTGCGAACTCCAGATAAACAATTCCCGCAATATCATTATGATCCAGATGCTAAGGGCTCAAAATGGATTAAAGGTATGGACAACATCGAAAGATTGCCATACCACCTGCCGAATGTAATTCACGCTATTGCATCTGACAATTACGTGTTCATCACCGAGGGTGAGAAGGATGTAAATACATTATTCTCGCATAACTTCCCGGCAACATGTAATTCCGGCGGAGCCGGTAAGTGGCTACCATCTTTCAGTAAATTCTTTCGTGATGCTTACGTGATAGTAATTCCGGATAATGATAAGCCGGGATGTGATCACGCTCTCGATATTGCTTGCTCACTCCATCCAGTGGCAAGGGAAATTCGAATATTGAAATTACCAGTACCACATAAGGGTGATGTATCGGACTGGTTTTTGACTGGCGGGACTCCGGAAACCTTTGCGGAGCAAGCACTTCAATCCCCAATCTGGCATCCTGGGGACCTAGTGGAACCCTGGGGGGAGGCCAAAGGCCAATTAGGAACTGCAATCGCACAACGATCTACAGTTTACAGCCACGTTTACAATGCCGAAATGTTTTACGATGTCCACGGTGAAAATGTTAAATATTGCTCTGATGAAAAAATGTGGTATGTCTGGAATACACAAATTTGGCAAAAAGACGACTTAGGTATAGTTAAGCGAATGATGCTTGATTGTATCAAAACATTGTATTCCAAGCTATCTGAATTAAGCAGGAATGAGGCTGCGGACCTAATTAGGCATATTAAGGCTTCCGAGAACGTAAAGGCCATAGACGGGACACTGGACGCGGTAAAACTGCTTGATAATGTTACGATCCGGGCTGATTCGCTAAATTGTAATCCCTATTTGTTATCTACTCTTAATGGCACAGTAAATCTGCAAACTGGAAAACTCCAAAACTTCAATCGAGAGAATATGATAACTACTCAGATTAAAGTCCACTATGACCAGGAAGCGCAGTGTGAACGTTGGACCCGATTTGTTGATGAAATATTTCCTGGAGATCCCGATACGCAAAAATATGTGCAACGAATGACCGGGTATTTATTGCTTGGTAGTAATCGACGGCAAGAGTGCTATTTCTTTTTTGGTAAACCATCAACAGGTAAATCGGTATTTGCTGAGACCATATCAGACATTCTTGGTGATCATGCTGCGCCCATGATGAAATCCCAATTGTTAGAGAGTCCACACGGTGGAACAAATGATAGGCAAGGGGTTGCAGCTACCTGGGACAAGCACATGGTTACTTGTTCAGAATTCTCTAGTAATGACAAGTTGGATGAAGATTTGATTAAATCCCTTGCGGGGGGTGATGGATTATCAGTCAGGCATATTTACTGTAAGTCCTTTACAGTTCACCCCCGATTCAAACTTGTGCTATATACGAATTTCATTCCGAAGTTCAAAAGTATCGGCTATGACATGCGTAAGAGGCTCCGAATAATACCATTTACACAAACATTCTACAGTAAAGATGAGCAGAAATACCCGGTACGGGATGATGATTTAAAGGACAAACTTCTAATGGAACAATCAGGCATTTTGGCTTGGGCTGTTCGCGGTTGGCTGGACTGCCAGGAACACGGGAACCCGGAAAGCGTATCAATAAAAATGTGCACAGATTCTTGTTTCGAGGAGCAGGATTCGCTTGCGGAATTCCTTGAAGCGAAGTGTGTTTTCGACTTTCGTAGAGAAATACTGCTAAAAGATTTATGGAAAGAATTGCAAACTTACTATAAAGAACAAGACAGGCGGGCACCTTTCAACGATTCACGCGGATTGCGTTCATCTTTGCAAAACAGAGACGGTATTACAGTCAAAAAAATGCACGGCGCAGTAAAAATCATAGGATTAGACTGGAAAAACGAACAAAACGGCCTAAATTGGGAGTCTAGTGAGGATATTCCCGCAGAGTATCGTAGATATAATAATTCTACATACTCTCAGGGAAATGCCTCCCCTGCCTCCCCTGCCTCCCCTTATCCTAAATTAGATACTGTAGAAATTGATTAGAAGGGGAGGCAGGGGAGGCTATTACACTATATTCCACTAACTCCCTCATGGAAAATGATAATAGAGAGACTTTATGGGAAATGGCGTAATAGCCTCCCTTGCCTCCCCGATATAAAAATTGGAAAATGGAAGGAGATTGAAGAATAATGGCAGTTCAGACTGATTTTGATTACTACACCGACAAATACCCGTTTGTATCCGGACTGAAAGAAATGGGCATGTATGCACAATTAATTAGCGGCAAAGTTAACATAGGTCCTGCGGACCTAGTAACACAAGATATAATTACTATTGCCAGAGAAAATCGGGAATCGATCTATCAAGAATTATTGGAATTGGGATTAAGCGCTGCGGAGGATCATGCTGAAACTTTCCAGTGCGTACCTCCTACGGACCGCTTTGATGATTTTGCTGAAGCGGAGTTGGAATTGCTTAGTGATGAATATGTGTTTGCTTATGAATTGGCAAATGAGGCCTACTTGGGAGGTAACGAGAATCCCTTCTGGATTGGTGATATGGCTAATTTGTCAGATCCATCATCAGAGATTCTTGCGGATCATAAGCCGGAATTGCCGTTTTTTTGGTTGCACGTCATGAAATTGGATAACCCGGCATTGAAGAATCGACAATACAGATTCCATGTTATGTTCCGGGATACTTCCGGTAAGGATTCAATAATCATTGAGCAGAAATTGCGGGATATGTTGGCTAAGCGAAAATTAGAGAGGGGTTACTAAAGTGATTCCGAACCGTGGCAGATGACGACATGCTAATACTGGATGAGGTTGCAACCAATAAGCCGTAAAATTGCCTCAATGAAACGTTTGAGATACAAGGCTTAGTTACTAATGCGAACATTGAGGCGTCTAAGCATAATTAGAGAGGGTGAGGATGAAATTGAATAATGAATGAAAAATTCCCGCCGCTGATAGTCAAGGTCGGGAATGTGCAGAAAGTCGGGATAGCGGGTTAGGATGCAAAATGGCTCAGATTCGCCGTCTGAGCCATAATGATTGATTGCAACACTGGAGGTGTTTTGAGATGACGATTAGAACCGAATACTCACACCCACACTTTATGATTATGTCGGGAACAATTGAAGAATTACGAGCATGAGTATAGCGTGTATCGAACAGACATACTATAACACGAGGTGAGATATGTTTGCAAGTGTGGATTACGAAGTATTAACCGATGAGCAGTGTGAAGAATTTGTCAATGAGATTATTGCAGATTGTGAGAATATTTATACCGACGCACAATTAGCCCGAAAAGCCCGCGAAATGCGTGATAGATTAGGTTCTCGGGAGGTTATATCCAAATACCTGCAAAAAGTCTACAGTGAGGACAATTCCGCTGTGGATGATACTTTTGTCGAGACTATATGCGGTGACATCAAAGATGCTGCTAATCGTGACAAACACGTTAGTAACCAAGATTTCGAAATGGTGTGCATGAGGGCAAAGAAGGCGTCATATGCACAAATAGCAGTTGCTTTCAACATCCCTAAAAGCACTTGTCATTACAGGATTCACCGGTCCAGGGCATTGATTCTAAAACACAAGCATTTGGGGTTTTGGGAAGACATCATGGACATGCAGCGATGTGTTCAGTCGAATTGGTATTCGATGTTCAGGGAAATGATTGAGTGGGCTGAGGCCGGGTTTCCAACATTCAAGAAAGAGCCAAACTACAAAGAGCCAAACTACAAAGAGCCTAAAAGAAAACGAGCTCAGCAAAAAAATAAATAAAGTATTTTTCTAAAAAAGTTGGACGTTTGCCTCTGCCGACGTTCTGTTATTATAGGATACATGTCATATCCTCCTTCACCTCTATGGCTCTGGGTAACAACTGGAGCCACTTTTTATTATGGCGAAATATTATGTGCGAACACATGTTCGATTATGCGCCAGGCGAAAAATAATTAAACTATTTTCAGAATTACCTTAAAAAGTGTTTACATCCGTAGCTACATGTGGTAATATATATATGTAAGTTGATTTGATTGTAAGACGTCACCCGCAAGGGACGCAAATCGGGAGACTAACATGGCACAGTGGAATATAACTCATACATGCGGACACGATGAAACCCACCAACTTTACGGCCCCGGCAAAGACAGAGAGCAAAGAGCCAAATGGTTAGAAACCATACTTTGTAGCGATTGTTACAGAAACGACAAGCAAGCACAGAGAGAGCAATCACAGCAGATCGCAGCAGAGAATAATGCAGAATCCGGACTCCCCGCATTAGAGGGAAGCGAGAAGCAAATCAAATGGGCCGAAACCATCAGAGCTTCCGTCAAATCCGAAATGGACAAATGCGTTGCTGAATTAGTAGCCACCGAACCAAGAAACGACTCCGAAACTCAAACTAAAGCATGGGCGTTAGAAGATGCAAAAATCATACTCAAGCAAAAAAGAGCCGCTTATTGGATCGACAACAGATTTCTCCATGCACAGGATTTACTCAAGCGCAGGCATGACAAACGAGTTGCAGACCAGGCATTAGGGTTAAGCAAATAATATACAGCCTTCGGGCTGTAACCTGGATAGCCGGTCTCAATCCCGGCGGTAGACAGGGAGAGCAGCCGTAAGACGACACCCTATAGGGTCGCAGGTAAGGGTAAAATGATGAACGAAAAAGTATTACAAGATATCGCGCAAGGGCTGGAAGCATTACGCAAAGCGAAAGTTGAGCCTATGGGCTTGCAAATTGATGACCGTTGGCAGTGGTATAAATACAAAGCACTACCAGGTCACCCGCATCCCGGCAATGCTAGGAACGGGTATTCCCACCCCACAGATATTGCAACTTTCAAGGCTGCAAAGGGAGACCATAAATGTGTCACTCTCGACACATCAGCTAATGACGATCAGCTCTGGGATACTATCACGCTCCCGATAATAAAAGCCTGCGGGCTCAATATTAAGGAGTGGGCAATGACAGTATCGAGATACTCCACAGGGGAGGTTACATCTGTTGATCTAACACGCGGCGGAGTCGAGCCGTTTGCCGAATATCCGGACGCGGAACTGCCAGTGGAGTCAATAGGTTCAGACTCAGAGCACAAAAGAATGGGCATCGTCCGTCGTGCTGAAGAACAATCAACCGATGCTTATATGCAACAATATGCTGAATGTCGGACACAAACAATCCGGCTCAGGGTAACTGATGAAGAAAAAGAAGTGATATCAAAGGCCGCAAGCGATGCGGGACAAACACTTAGCCAATACGTCAGGAATCGAGTGCTCTAAGCCGATCTTCAATCCTCCTTCACCTCACCCCTTGGCGTAGACAACCAGGGGGTATTTTATTATGGCGAATTATTATGTGCAACCCAGAAACAAAAGCGGCTTGCATGGCAGCTCTCCTTGCAGGGCAGTCTATATCCAAAGTAGCTGAACAATACAAAATACCACGTGGAACTGTAGGCCGTTGGTCTGCTGAAATGAACAATCCCGCGAATGGGAATGAAACATTACGAAACACAAAAAGGGAACACTTTGGGCAGCTTTTAGACCAATTAGCAACGGAATCCATAGAAACCGCTATAGAAATGCAGAAACATTTTCGTGATAAAAAGTGGCTTAATAAACAACCCGCCTCCGAACTTGGTGTCCTTTACGGGATCAGTATCGACAAAATGGTACGACTTTTCGAGGCGAGATCAAACACGGAACCCGAGCCTGAAGAACAGTAAAATCGACTGGCGGCCATTCCCCGGCAAACCGCAGGAAGTAGCCTATAATTCCGAAGCAGATGAAATATTCTATGGCGGAGCTGCTGGCGGAGGGAAGACAGACTTAGGGCTCGGTAAATCAGCAACCAAACACAGACGGGTCTTAGCACTTCGCAGGGAGTTTCCGCAGTTAACCGGAATCATCGAGCGTTCTCAGGAACTATATTCTGATGTTGCAACCTACAACGATTCCAAACATATTTGGAAGTTTGCAGACGGTAGAAGTATTCGCTTTGCATCCTGCCAGTATGAAACCGATAAGAAGAAATACCAGGGGCAACCACACGATTTAGTGTGGTTTGATGAAGCTTCTGAGTTCCTTGAGTCTCAAGTCATATTTATCATGACATGGGCGAGATCGGAAAACCCGAAACAGAAAGTGCAGGTACTTCTCACTGGGAACCCACCCTTATCTGCGGCCGGTTATTGGGTTTTGAAGCGATATGCGCCCTGGCTGGACCCTAATCATCCGAATCCTGCCAAGCCTGGAGAATTGCGCTGGTATGTGAGATTGCACGGGGTAGACACTCCTGTGGACGGTCCGGAGCCAATCCCGGATTCCAAGGGCATTCTACAGAAGCCGAAAAGCCGAACATTCATATTTGCTAAGGTCCAGGACAATCCAATCTACATGGCCAATGGCTATGAAGCTACGTTGCAGAGCTTGTCCGAACCTTTGCGAAGTATGATGCTGGAGGGTAACTTCCAGGCCGGACAAGAAGACGATCCGCTGCAGGTCATCCCGACAGCGTGGATAAAATTAGCTCAACAACGGTGGGTAGAACAAGAACATGCAGAGAAGTGTGCATTATCAGCTCTCGGCGTGGACATTGCCAGAGGTGGCAAAGATAACACTATAATCCAGCCTAGACACGGGAGTTTTTTTACACGTCCAAAAGTGCATCCAGGATCTTCTACACCAAGCGGGAATATAGCCGCTGCACTAATAATCAAAGCGATGATATCGGGAATCGCAGTCAATATCGATATGATTGGTTGGGGATCGGCTGCATACGAGCATTTACTTAACAATCCATCATTGCCGCCAAGTTGCACTGTAAACGGCATTAACAATGCAGAAGCAAGCAAGGCAACTGATAAGACTGGTCAACTGAAGTTTGCCAATAAGCGGGCTGAACTCTATTGGGCATTCAGGGAAGCTTTAGATCCGGATTCAGGGCAAGACGTAGCGTTGCCTCCAGATAACGAGATAGTTGCTGACTTATCGGCTCCGCATTGGAGTTTACGAACTAACGGAATATTGATTGAGAGTAAAGATGATATCAAGAAGCGCTTAGGCAGATCAACAGACTATGGCGATGCCATAGTCAATGCCTGGGCGTATTCCGGTACTGGATTCTCAATTGCTACCGGCTCCAAGAAGCGCGAATACAACGATTATTGATTATTGATAATTGATTTCCACCAAACAAGGTAAACCATGAAAATATACACCGAACTGCTGAAAACCATAAAACGGACTGTGACTAATCTCGCAAAAGGTATTATAGGCGAGCAGGGCGTCGTGTCCGGTTGGTCTTGGAACTCAGCAAAACCGATAGTTGATGACGATGTCATCAGCCGTAAGGGTTCGTCTGAATACAAACTGATGATTAAGGATCCGTCTGTCGGTCCGGCTGTCTCAACCAAGATTTATGGTGTTTTGGCAAAGGGATATCAGATCACACCTTGTGCAGGGGAAGACGATGCGAACTATGAGCAAGCCAAACAGCAAGCCGATTTCGTGGAAATGATCTTTACCAAAATGCCGGGAACTCTCACGGATCGGCTCAAAGAAATACTGCGGGATTGCATCCAGTGGGGCGGCTCCATAGGTGAGAAGTTGTGGGAATGGGATAAGGAATTATCATTCATCCTGCTAACCAACATCAAAATTAAGGACCCGCTGCTGTACGATACTGAGCAGGACGATTACGGCAATGTAACCAAATTACTGCTGACTGTCAAAGGCGGGAAAGTAGAAGTAGACCAGGCGAAGTTCATCAGAGTGGTCTACAACGCAGTCCACGGCGAAGCATGGGGCGAGTCCGATTTACGCGGTGCGTATTTGTATTGGGTTATCAAGTCGAAATTAATCCGATGGTGGGCTGCTTATTTAGAGAAATTCGCCATGCCTACCGCAAAAGGAAGTTTCGCTCCGGGTACTCCGAAAACGGCTCAAGATGATTTGTTGAAAGTCTTATCGTCCATCCAGCAAGAAACCGCTATTGTCATTCCGGACAACGTCCAGGTTGAATTGATGGAGGCTGCGGGGAAGACTTCTTCGGAGTTTGGGCAGGCATTGGACTACTTCGATAAGCAGATCACTAAGTCGATATTAGGCCAAACATTGGCAACCGAGCAGAACTCTAAAACCGGCTCTTTGGCACAGGCCAAAGTCCACCAAGATACTTTGATTTCCTATATCACCGATTTAAAATTGATGATTGAATCAGTTATGGATGAGCAGGTCATCCGTGACATAGTCGATTATAATTTCGTTGATCGCTTCTATCCGAATTTCATTCTGCCATTAGATGAAAAAGACATCCAGTTGCTTGCAGCTATCATCTACCAACTCACAACCTGCGGGCAAGTCAACATCGGTGAATCTTGGATACGTGAGTTCTTAGGGCTTCCTGAAATGGAAGATGGTTCGGAAGTGCAGACTACTATAGTTAACCCGCAGGACACTAAACCGCCCGCAAGAACGCCGAAAAACAAAACGCAACCTACACCTAGGGAGAGTGAATAATATGGGATTACTATCGTTTTTCAAAAGTGGGGTATGGACTGAGGTTTCAGACACTGAAGGTCTGCCGGTTAAATTCTCTCATGGGCTGAATCGAGATGACGATGCTGTGAAGTGCTATCCTGCTGAATGCAATATGACGGTTATAGATTTAAGCGGGAATGATTCAACAGTTGTCTCTGCTGTGCCAGCATTATTACTCGGAATATACATCGATGTAACTATAGGCACAACGGCAGTTACTATTGACGATGACACCACGGTCAAGATCACATTGCCGGTTGCAATAGCTGTCGGGAGTAATCTAGACTTCCACGCCGCATTATTCGCAACAAATCTCACAGTCAATCCGGCTGATGATTCCACAGGCACAATTACGGTATTTTGGATGGTGGCATAATGGCCAGGGTAGCATCAACAAACCGCCAATTGGTAAAACACAATCACGTAAAGGAAACACCCGCACGTGTGGTAAAGTTTGCTGCTCACGGGCTTACTTCTGCAGAATATGGCTTAACTGCCGTTGGAACTCCCAGTGTGGATACTTCGATATTCAGGATTGAAGATTCCACGCTAAAGATGACAATATCAGATAACACATTTGCACAATGGAAAGGCTTTTTTGAAGATACTTTAGACTTCAATAGTCCGAACGGGATAGCACTATCATTCTACATTCCGAACACCCTGAGAGGAACCGGGGCAAGCGCTGCTCCATATATGGTGTTCAGCTTCTCCAACACGGCAACCAGCAAGGCTTCCCCTGCTGCAAGATCAAACCATTCGATGTATTTTTATGAGGTCCGGAATGGGTGGAATTATGTGAGGCTTAGGCCGGATGATTCCAGTTCTGATGCTGCTTTAAATAGTCCCTTTGTCGGGAATATCGGTTGGTCTGCAGTAACAACCGGAGCTTCAATGGCAACCGCTGTTAATTGGCTGTCCATCGATATGTATAATTTCAATGGCAGAGATATCTATTTTGAGGGTATATACCGAGGCGGTTCCAATCGTTCCAAATTCTGTTGGCAGTTCGACAATTGGGGTGCAGTCGTCCAAGAAACAGTCGATGTTTTGTTCCCTGCGAACGATTGGAAATGGGTTATTGATGTTCCTGACAATTATGTTGTAGCAGATGCTGATTTACTTGCCAGGATTGATGCAAGCCTGCCATTAGGGGCTGAATTAGTGCTGAATGATACAACGGATCGGAGCTTGACAGCATTATCACGTGAGCAAGTTCGCGATATGGTTGCAGCCAACAAAATTGTATTTGATTCGCGAGGTTGGGCGTATGACCCTCGATTCTACATCTACAACAACAATGTTTACAATGACGCCGTAGTGGCAGGATTACAAGACGCCGGTATTAAGTATGCCAGGGCTGGAGAAAATGAACTCTGGATAAATAATATCGAACAAGGTATTCCTAATCCGCTTCGATATGGCTCTAAGTCGATGGATAATACCACATATGCCACGCTTAAAATATGGCTAGACCGTGCTATCCAATATCAATGTGACATCCATTGGTACCAGCACAATCTAGTTGTTGGAGGAGTTGTTGGAGGCGGAGGGCAGACCGGAGTAGCCATTACATCCATAACGTCTGCAAGCACAATAGCGACAGTTACAACCACTGTACCTCACGGAATTAACACCACAGGTCGGGTTACTATAGCCGGTTGCACTGGAGATCACGCAGCTAAGTTCAATATATCAACAAATGTCACAGTAACCGGACTGGACACGTTTACTTATGTGATTGCCGATGCTTCTGATACTTCCGCAGAAGGAACGCCAACTTACTCTAATATTGCTTGTTCTACAGCATTGAGCCAGTATTCCGAAGATTTCCTGGCATTTGCTGCTTACGTGAAGGCTTGCGAGAATCTTGGACTACTTGAGGTTATCGGACTCACCGAGTGGTGGGATTCTTTATAATTGCTTGGTTAAGTAAAATTTGCGTGGCTAGGGTCTCAGCCTAACAAGCGGTTTCCCTGCCGCTGCCACGATTGAGGATAGATAAATGCTAATTAATCAAGTTTGTGATGGATACGATGTGTTAGATGCTTATGAGTGCGTCTTGCACTTCGCTGAATACCCATCCCAACAACTTATAGATGACACTGTGACATCTCTTGTGGCAGGACAAGCACAGCAGGAAGCAGACACACAACAGGCAGAAGCCGAGAAACAGGCTGAACAAGAAATCTTAGCTGTTGTTAAAGATATTATTGTTGCTGAAAAATTGCGAGATGATTTAATTATTGAAGTGCAAGTATTGACGGATACCAAACAGCAATACAAAGACAAATTAGAAGCTATTGGTGTGATTGTTGACCATGTTGACACTAAAGTGGTGGTTAAATAATGGCTGTTATTACTGCAACTGGATCAGGAAATTGGAGTTCCACGACCGCAGGAGCACCATGGAATGGAGGGACTAAGCCTTCAGCCGGGGATTCTGTTGTCATAAATACCGGCGTTGTTTTGACTGTTGATGAATCCACACCTGACGCAATAACTTCTATCTCAGGAGCAGGAACACTGGCTTTGGGAACTGCATCCGGTGCGAGAACTATCTACTGTTCCGGTAACATCTCTTGTTTGGTCACAGGCGGTTCTTCTGGCACGCCTATGCCTCTTGGTTCTGACACTACTTTTCAGTTGGGTGCAGCGGGTAAGTTTACGACATCTACTGCGGGTGGTATCGCTATTTATGGCGGCTTAATTGATACAGTAGACACAGGCATGAGCAACGACTGGACTGCTGAGATTAAGACAACCACAGGAGCTACAGACAGCACTATTGATGTTATCGGCGATGTCCGCAACTGGAATACACTGGCAACCAGGGCAAGGCAGACTGTTTGGATAACAAAAAAGATACAAACAGACACATCTACTATTGCAAATGCTAGACGGCTCATACATGCCACAACTGACATAACTTATAATTCTGGCACGAATACATCAACCATCACACTGGCATCTGCACTCACAGAGGTTAAAGAGGCTGGTGGACATGTAACACTTGAGACTCGTAATGTAAGATGCACATATACTGGCACGCAAAATCTGTTTGATACTCTTACAAACATGGTTACTCAGGCAGTTGAGTTTATAAATACAAACGCAACTAGCCAAGGACGTATTATCAGCGGTGGCACAGGCCATAATGCCACATCAGCAACGTTCACAGGGAATTCATATGGCATCGCCTTTGGCACAGACCATAATGCCACATCAGCAACGTTCACAAGGAATACAAATGGCATCCACTCTGGCACAGGCCATAATGCCACATCAGCAACGTTCACAGGGAATTCAAATGGCATCTACTATGGCACAGGCCATAATGCCACATCAGCAACGTTCACAGGGAATTCAAATGGCATCAGCGGTGGCACAGGCCATAATGCCACATCAGCAACGTTCACAGGGAATACAAATGGCATCTACTCTGGCACAGGCCATAAATTATATAATTGCACATTCGGCAGTCCATCTATAAACACAACAGCGGACATTCAAGATACGAACGAAATAGTTATGAGTAATTGCACATTAGCATCAACAGTGCAAAATAAGTGGACAAAAACTACAGGTTATTTGTCTTATCTCACAAGTAGATGGAAAACCGACTCTTTGAATCACAATAACACTGCAAATGCTCGTAAATGTTTTACTCTTGGCGGGTTCGTATCGACATTAGCAGCCGACAGCGTGAGTATTCCCGCAGGGTCGGCAAACAGTGTTGACCATCAGATGTTTTGCAACGATGTGCTTTATCTCTGTTTCATGGAAGATAGATACACACTGCTTGCAGGAGTAGCCTATACATTCCATTGCGAAGTCAGGCGAACAGTAGCAAGCATGACGCTTAATCCTGTTTTTGAGCTTGCTAATGTATTCAGTGATACGCTTGATATGGGTGGCACTGCTCTTGATTCTGCAACAATGACAGCCGGAGCAGATACATGGGAAGTATTAGAATTAACCTATACACCTACGAATAATGAAGATGTATGGTTGAGACTCAAAGCACAACATGGTAGCGGTAATGTGTATTTCAAGATGTGGATGGAAGCACCTGTATTTCCCGCAGCCGCAGACGTTATCGAGGGGGCGGCTGGGGATGTTACCGGAACTTACCACGAAGCGGCAGTTGGCGAAGTGCAATCAGGCGTTATGTTTGGACCCTCCAGCACGCTTGAGGGCACTTACGCAGGCGGCGGCGGAGTTATCGTAATAGACGATTAGGAGTTATTATGGCATACGATCAGATAATCAAAAAGGCGGCTAATAACTCCTACATCGCAGAAGTTATGCTGAGGGATTCCGCCACGGGGCAGGCTAAAACCGGTATAGCTTACGGCAGTGTTGCCTATGCCTATTGGCGTGAGGGAGCATCGACTGGAGCAAATGGAACTGCCGTTACGATGACCAAAGGAACCTATGCAGATCACGGTTGGGTGGAAGTCGATGCAACCAACCAAAAGGGCGTATATCAGTTTGGAGTCCCAGATGCAGCATTGGCAACGGGGGCAAATGCGGTTACGATCAACTTTTACGTGACCGGGTGTATTGATGCTCGGATTCGTATATTACTTGTGGATATCGACATTAGGGATGCAGCCGATTTAGGGCTGACTAACCTTGATGCAGCTATATCCACAGTAGCAACCCAGACCAGCGTAAATACCATTGACGGAATTGTTGATGATATTCTCACAGACACCGGCACGACAATCCCAGGCACGATTACCACGATGCAGGGGAATGTTACGGACATATTAACCGACACTGGCACAACATTGGACGCTCTAATCAAAGACATTCCAACAGTCGCAGAATTCGAGGCCAGAACCCGTGTTGCAGCAGAATACGCACTGACAACCACTCTGATGAACCTCCACGCTGATTATGCAGCAGCCAAGACAGCGGCCACACAAGCTAGTGTGAACGATATACCGACTGTTGCAGAGTTTGAAGCAAGAACGATAGTTTCAGCCAATTATGCGCTTGAGGCTACCCTCACAACCATAGATGGGCTGATTGATTCCATCCTTGCAGATACCAACGAATTGCAGACTGATTGGGTTAACTCGGGTAGATTGGATGCTCTTATTGATGCTATCAAGGCCAAAACCGATTTAATACCAGCATCACCCGCAGCCGTTGGTAGTGCGATGACGGTTAGTGACAAAACAGGATTTAGTCTATCTTCTGCAGGTATTCAGGCAGTTTGGGAATACTCCACACGGACAGTATCATCATTCGGCACATTAATTGCAGATACGTGGGGTGCACTAACATCAGCACTTACCGGAGCCGGTAGCATAGGTAAACTCTTAGTCGATAATGTGGACGGCAAAATATCTGAGATAAGTGGTGGAACCGGGCTCACAGCACAGGAAACCCGCGATGCCATGAAACTGGCACCATCAGCAGGGGCGGCGGCGGCTGATTCGATTGATGATAAGATTGACAATATTTCGGTCACAATGTCCGAACAGGATAAGACAGACATTGCGAGTGATACTGCCAATAGTGTTATCGCAGGTTTAGCAGGTCAAACCATCGTTGTCAGATCCCCTTTAATTTCAGCAGGCACAATTCAGATCGTCAAAGGCGATACTTACAATCCGGATAGAACTAATCGCAGAATACGATTTGAGGTCACAAATGCTTCAGACCTTACAGGGGCAACCGTCACTTTTGAGTGGACTGGTACAGGAACCGCAACTTGTGAAGTTACTGATGCCGGGCAAGCCACACAAATAATTGACGTTCCTTTGTCTGCAGCAAATACATTGGCAATGCAAAATGGAACATTCAAGATTTATGCAACATGGGAAACACCCGTGGATGTTGAAACTATCATTTTTGGGATGATAGCCATAACCGGAACTGTGTTGTAATTATTATGCCAATCCAAACAATGGCAAAAAAGAAAATCAGGATGACAACAGCGGAACGAATAGAGATATTCCGGCCTAATTTGATGCTTTCCAGACTCGATAACCAGGAAAATAATTTTGTCCAGTCTGCTATGTTCTGGGTTCGACAACAGACTGAGAATCTGGCAATTCAGATTATGCAGGGTGCGAAGCCGGATAAATTAACATTGAATCCGCTTGCGGTTAGAAACATGGCCGATGCATTAGCTGCATCAATGATTGATACTTATGCGCTTGGTGAGATTTCTTACCAGAATGAATATGTCCAGGCTGAACAGATTCATCAAGCCAAGCTAAACGGAACTTACCAGAAGAACATCGTGCCATTTGCGAGTGCAAGCGCGAGTGCGAGTCCGTTTACGCCGGAAGTCGGGTTGGATTGGTATAAGGATTATACTTTAAGACTCATTGGTGTTCACAGCGTGGATGCTCTTGAAAATACCAAGAATACCGTAATCAAGGGCATAGATGAAGGCCTTAACCAAGAGCAAACTATCAGTTTAATCAGGAATCAGTTCCCGACTTTTAGCCAACATCGATTAGAGAATATAGCTAGAACAGAGACAGCCAAGATTTACGAACAAGCACGATACCAACAAATGGTTGACGATGAAGAAGTTGTCGGTTATGAGTTCTTTGCAATAATGGATAGCCGAACTTCTGACATTTGCAGGAGTCGGGATGGTAAGAAGATATTGAAAGGGCAGGAGCAAGGTTGGTTGCCTCCCTTGCATTTTGGCTGCCGATCCGTTTTGGCCCCCGTATTCGCCTGGGAGGATGTCCGGTGGGATATGGCCGGAACGGCGGTTGATGCTTTGCCAGGATTCGGATCCACACAAATGACTATTCCAGAATCAGCACGAAATAAAATATACATTGCCGGGATACCGGAATTAAGGAGCGTAATATGAGCGCAGAATCAGCAATTAAATTACAGTTTGACCGGATAGCCAAAGGCCGGCAATCTCAACAAGCAGCATTTGCCACAGGCGATACATTTTGGACTAAAGTGGATGCAGCTGCTGATATGACTTACGAAAACCGCATTAAAGGCTCGGACATAACAGCACTGGACGTGGCTTTGACTGCAGGTGCGTTTTGGTCTGCACCGAGTCTTGCACGGTGGGCAAGTCTTCATAACTCCTACTTTCAGGCGGATTTAGCGTTGGCGGCTCCGTTCATTGAGAGCTATTTAGCCTCTAAGGGTTGGCGAGTGCCCTATGAATTCGCGCAATCCTGGTACGAGGCTACTGGATACCGGATCAACAAGCAGTATGTATTTGGTAAAGGAACGAAAGTTGCAGATGAAGCTAACCCGACTTCAGCAGGCATGCACTGCTTCCAGACATGGGTTTACACTGGGGCTTCTGGAGTGTTTGCGGTCGTAGATGGGGCGTTAGTCAACTGTATGAGTCCTGCACTGGTAACATCCACAACTGCAACGCCTGGAGGGTCTGCACACGCTTTGACTCTCACGCTGTCGGACGGCTCGACAACCAAGACAGTAGCTTTCACACCGGATGCTACCCAGTATGGTCATCAGATAGTAGGCCAACAGGCGATAGGGGCTGCCGGGGCTGCACTGGGGCAGAAAGACATCCCAATGGCGGCTACTGCACAGTTTGCAGCGTCTAACTATGTTTTGCTGGTTAAGTCAGACTTTTCAGTCCAGGAATTGGTGTATGTTGCGAGTATCACCACAAACACCAAATTGGTTGCTACCGACAATCTGATTAATTCGTTCGTGGAGAATGATCTTGTCTTCCCACTTTGCGTGAATGCTGTTAGGCAGGCGGGAACTCTTGCAAACGACAAGGCTATAGCCATTTGGGCATGGCCGGATCGGATTATAGCTTTATAACTTGGAGGTAAATAATGTCTGAAATAATCGAAAGAACTGCAAAGCTGTTTGAGGTTGGCAGTTACCCCGACAAAGGAATAGAGATCACAGAAGCCAACTTAGATTCTTTGGTTTCTGGCTTCGCCTCTATTCCCGTCAAAGTTGAGCACTCCGAAACGCCCTTTGACGGGGCTTTGGGGAATTGCACTAAAGTATGGCGGGATGGAACCGACCTTAAAGGCACGATTGGCTTCTCACCCGAAGCGTGGGGGCTTATCGATAAAGCCGGGGCACGGAAACTAAGCATCGGTATCAAGAAGGACTTATCAGCACTTACAGAAGTAAGCCTGGTAAAGAACCCGCGTATTGCCGGTGCTGCTGTTTTTGATGATCGGATAGAGTTGTCCACGGGGGGGCTTGTGGAAGTTATCACGTTCGCGAGTTGGGGCGGTCTGACATCTGATGATATCGAGACGCAAGCCAAAGCCTTGATACCTGTCAATGCCAAAGATTACTGTTACATCAAAGTCACAGGTGAGAATTATGTGATTGCACGTATTTCTAACTACGACCTTGATGTTGAGAAATACATCAAATATCCATTTACCATTGCCAACAAGCTTGTAACTCTTGGTGATGGAGTGGAAGTCAAAGAACAAACCAAGTGGATTCCGGTTGGCACATCGATGTCAACTGTTAATTCAAATACAGCCGAACCTTCAGGAGGTATAAACATGGCTGACAACAAGAACGGCGCTCCAACTGAGGGGGCGGTAATTTTCACTGATGAGCAGAAAGCAGAAATCCAGAAGCTTGTTTCCGGTGTTGTAAGTGAGACCGAAGCAAAGTTTTCCGGGGATATTTCTACGCTCAAGACGGAAAACGAGAAGTTGCGAAAAGCCAACCTGGCAAAAGACGTGCAGTTCAAACTGGATGAACTTAAGCGGGCTGGTAAGCTGACTCCTGCAATGGAACCAATGGCACGTGAGTTGCTTATGGCGGGCGATTCCACTGTCACTTTCAATGGTGAGCAGACGAACTATTCTGCACTTGTCGAGAAGATGATTTCCGCGCTTCCTACAAGTGTGAACTTCAATGAGCAGGGTGAAACTACTGGCACGGCAGTGGAATTCTCTCAGGCTGTTATCGATCAGGCTGCAAAGCTCGGAGTGACACCCGAGAAACTTGCGCAGTTTGCGGAGGGTAAATAATTATGGCATTCGCAGCAAGCACGGTTGCACGTGATACCAAGCGGCGTGACGGCAAACTGATTCCGTTCAAAATTGATGCTGTCAAGATTGTTAAAGGCTCTTTTGTCAGCATGGATGCTTCAGCGGGTTATGTTACAAGTAGCATCCCTCTCGCGTCCAGGCCATTCCTGGGCATAGCTTACGAGACGGTGGATAACTCTGCAGGGTCCGCCGGTGACAAGACCATCAGGGTAGAGACTGAGGGTGACTTCGAGGTAACATTGGCGGGTTCTTGTGACCAGACCTGTGTTGGCAAAGAGGTATATTGGGATTCCGGTTCATCTGGAAATAGTCAGCTTGTCGTTCTTGCCGATCCGGGAACCGGTCCGAAAGTTGGACGGATGACTGAGTTTATAAGCGCGACAAAAGCCAGAATCAGAATCACTGGGTATGCGATGGTCCAGGACAACCAGGCAAGTTAACATTAAAGTTAACACAATCACAAGTAATACATAGTTTCTAAGCCTCCTGAAAATGGGGGCTTTACTATTTTAAGGAGAATAAATTATGCCACTAACCAGAGGGGATTTGTCAGCCGGTCTGCTTTTGCCCGGCATTAAGGCAGTATTTTTCGAGACATACAACGCTTACATAAGCGGACAGCCATGGGCAGACCTTGTTATGGAGATTGATTCCAATAAGGACTTGGAAACCTATGCATGGCTGGGTGCCGTTCCAAAGATGAAAGAATGGCTCGGTGAGAGAACGGTTGAATCGCTCAATCAGAGCAAGTTCACCATCACCAACAAGCTGTATGAATCTACGCTCAGTATTGACCGAACGGCGATTGAAGATGACCTTTATGGCCAGATTCGTATCAAGATTCAGGGCTTGGCTTATGAGGCTGCTAGGCATACAGAGCAGATGGTGTTCGATATCATCAAAGCTGG
>Ga0247841_10002015_pt1 | contig 42365 bp, 54 predicted proteins | sample LaCruzMarch2015__2_FD_192410 | JGI IMG/M metagenome (GOLD analysis project Ga0247841, IMG submission 192410) | Freshwater microbial communities from meromictic Lake La Cruz, Castile-La Mancha, Spain - LaCruzMarch2015_18m | ecosystem: Environmental > Aquatic > Freshwater > Lake | place: Spain...
AAGCAATATAAAAATAGGATTGCATTGTTTAGGTTCAACAACAAAAGCAACAGGCGGGACTATTTCGACCGATGGAGATTATACAGTACATAAATTCGACACTGTTGGAAACGCAACATTCACTCCATATAAGGCCGGCAATGTATCTTGTTTAATTGTCGCTGGTGGTGGTGGTGGTTGTGTGGGAGGTGGTGGTGCTGGTGGAGTTGTTTCAAATGCTTCTTCTGCTGTTACTGCACAAGCATATACAATTGTTGTTGGCGATGGTGGAAATGGTGCAGTAATTGCCACAAACGGTTCAAAGGGTTCTAATGGTGGAAACTCTTCTTTTAATAGTCAAACTGCAATTGGCGGAGGTGGCGGCGGTAACTGTTCTGATAATAGTATGGATACTGGTGCTAATGGTGGTTGCGGAGGTGGAGGCGGAACACACCCAACTGCTTCAACGGGAGGGACAGGTTCTCAGGGCTACAATGGTGGACAAGGGGTTAAAGAAGGAGTAGTTACTTATCCAGGTGGCGGCGGCGGCGGCATGGGTTCCATAGGAGCAAATTCTACTGCCTATTATGGTGGTAATGGGGGAAGCGGTGTAAGTAGCACAATTCTTGATGGCTCAACTGACTATTATGCTGGTGGTGGAGGTGGCGGTGCATATAATGCAATTACGGGTGGCGGAACTGCTCAACACGGTGGTGGAGCAGGAAGTGCTAATGGCAACGGAACTGCTGGAACTACAAATACTGGTGGCGGTGGTGGTGGAGGAGCTTCGCATGGTGGAGGACAGATAGGAGGAAAAGGTGGCTCAGGAATTGTAATTATTAGATATCTTACTTCTTCTCAAGTCGTAGATACTACTCACGAAATTACACCAAACATTGTTTCGGCTGGTGAATGGCAGACTGCAAAATTAGATTTATCGGCAATTGCCAATGACAATAAAAGTAGTGTTATTTCAATGATAGCAACAGTAACAAATGCGGATGCAGAAAATACATTTTATTTAGATGCACTTAAATACAGATAGGAGGAATTGAAATGAATTTAAAAGAAGTGTTGGAACAGTCGTTAGTGGTTTTAAAATCAATCCAGGAAAAAGAAGTAGAATTAAATTCTCAATTAGCGGGGGTTGAGGCTATTGAGTTAGCCCAAGACAAACGAGAGATTGATCTTAAGTCTCGCGAAGAAGTAGTTAAAGATTTAGAGAATGCTAAAGTAGTTCTCCAACAGGCTCAGAAGTTAAGAGATGCTGTTGAGATTGATCGTCAGGCTTTAGTAGAAAAAGAAGTGGCGATGGAAAATAACTTGCTTTTCGGATTTAGGAGAAGCCGATTTTCTTGCTTGGCTCAAAGTCATAACTGAAGATGTTTCTGCTTCTATTGATTATCACGAAACTGCCTTTACTTTTACTGACGGAGTTTATACTAATGTAATTACTAAACCAGTATGTCCTGATAGCGCTACTACTGGGTGGACTAATCCTATGACAATAGGTTTATTCGGTGGTCTTATTCTTGGAGAAAATATAACGCATACGACTAATTATACTAACACAAATGTAAGTAGCATTTTCAAGACTGTGGGATCAGTCAAGGTTGGCAATGGTGCTTTGCTTGATTTAGTAACTGCCCCATTAGTAATAAATCCAGTATACGGTGAAGCGGGAGCTGGTGGATTGCAATTTGCTATGACGTTTGTGCCAGAAGTTGTAAGGCTTGGTGGAACACTTGCGGCTCCAGTATACAGTAGTTTATATATGTCTGGTATGTATGGAACAACAATCCTTGAAGGGGCTCATACGAGATTAAGTGGAATTGCTTTAGGTGGTTGGTGTGCCGTCCAAAATGCTCTTAGTGATGGCGGCAATGTAATTCTTCAAGAAGCAACTGCTATGAGAGCAGGTATGACCTATTCAAGTGAAACTGCTGAGAACTTAGTAATTAATAATTTTACTTGCTTTCAAACTGACTTTACAAATCTTAATCAAGGAACATCAAGCCACGACAACCTCTATCATTTTCAAGCACGATTATTAACTGACAATGTTTCTGCTGTTACCAATAATTATGCTTTTTATTCGGCAGATAATAGTGCTAAGGCAACTAACTCTTGGGGATTATATTCTTTAGAGCCAAGCAATTATGCAAGAAAATTATATCTTGGTCTTACTCCAACCAAGCCTACTGAAGATTTAGAGGTTCAAGGAAATGCTAAGGCAGCTAAAGTGTTAACCCCCGAAATTAAGACTGATACTGCGGCTGCTACCGACTTGACTATAGCTACTGGAACAGATAAAACTTTAGTATTAGCTGAGAGTGTTTGGGACGATATTCAATTTGCTACTGCAACAGGCAAGGTTCCAGCCGCCAATTATCCTGACTTTGATACCCTTACTACAAATACCAAAGAATATAAATTTACTATTGACGATTATATTGACTTAGAAGCCAATGAACTTGCTCATTGGTGGAAAGAGGGAACGACAGTTTATCCGCACGTTCACGTTGCTCTTAATGGTGCCAATACAAGTGGCTCAAGTCAGTATGCTAAATTTACAGTTTATTTTGCTTATGCTGATACATCAGAAGTATGGACTGAAACTTCTGACACTATTGAAATTGAAATACCTACTGGCACAGCAGACTTAACTCATCTTTTAGGTTCAGGAACTGGAGTAGCTTTAGCCAACAATAAAATAGGTTCACAGATTAAGATAAGATTAAAAAGAATTGCAGCTACTACTGGCACAGAATATCCAAATCATATATTTGTAACTCAAACAGGATTACATGCCGAAAAAGATACCATGGGTTCAAGACAGATAGGAGCTAAATAATGGAAAAATTATCTGAAATTATAAAGAGAAATATACCGAAGAAAATACAGATGAGTGTTCTGGTTCAAGCACCGGAATTAACCGAGCCACAAGTTACTATTCAGACACTAAAAGCAAAGTTAAAGCAAGGCGATTACAAAATTACTAAATGTGCTGAGTACCAATTAGCCGGAAAAGAATTACCATACAATATTGTAGCACTAAACATAGAAAGGGATGAGATTAGAAACCAGATTAATGGATTGGAGGAGTAATGGCTGGAGATAATAAGTGGCAACTAGCATTTTGGATCATAACATCTATTTGTGGAGTTTGGATGTTAACATTAACTAATGGTGTTATCGCTAATGATCGTCTTAATATGACAGAACACCGGGATTTAAGAGAATGTTTGTATACTAAGTTAGTAAATATTGATACGCGCTTAACTAGAATTGAAACTAAGTTAGAAAAATGATAAGCCGCACAGAATTTATTTGTAGATTCATGGATCGCTTTAATCATAAAACTATTCAGGTACTTGAAGAAAAGTTACCGAAGGAAGGAATTTTGCAAGATATGATTATACAGGCCAATGAAATTATTCATTGCCTTACAAAGGAGGGGTAAGATGGAATGGATTCTAGCAAACTGGACTAAAGTAATTGAAGTACTGTTAGCGATTTTTGGTGCGTTAGGTTTAATCGTGAAGATGACCCCAACACTTAAAGACGACAACTTCGTGTTGCCGATTATTAAGTTTTTGGGTAATCTAACTAACAAACAGTTAGAATAATGAAAATCGATTGGTTAAAGATTATAGGCATTGTTTGCCTGGTGTCTTTACTCGGGCTTATCGGATTCGGAGCGTGGAATTATTATTTCCACAAACCGATTCCGGTAGTCAATACCTATACAGCACCCGTTACACAAATTCATAATGAGATTAAGGCTAAACAGCATCTAATGACTGGCGCTTATCTTGGGAGAAGCGGAGATGCTAATGAAATAGGTATAACTGTGGGGTGGCTATGGTAACTAAAAATAAATTAAAAGCAATTTCAATTCTCACTTGGATTTTATCAGTCCTGTCCGCGCTTCTTTATCGAGCCGGAGGATGGGGTAAGCCTTTTAAATCCTGGAATAGAGACTGGTTGGTCCCTCCGCTGGCGTACGGGTTCTTGTTTTTTATTCATCAACCTAACGTCTGGTACGGATGGTTAATGTTAATCCCAGCGATACTCTTAACTGGCGCAGCGCTTACTACCTATTGGGATAAACTATTTAACGACGTAGATAATTTCTATATGCACGGATTCATGGTTGGGCTCGGGGCCTTTCCATTCTTTTGGGCCGGGGTCCACTGGTACATGATTCTGATTCGTGCTATAATATTGGGAGCATCTATGGGGTTAATTAATTGGGTAGTAAATAAGTACCACATAAAATTCTCAGACTGGATTGAAGAATTATCCCGAGGATTTTTGATCCTCATCACCGTAAAAATGTTATGGTGGTTCACGACTCTCTAAGGAGGTTTAGTGAAAAAGATTGTTATTGTTTCTGACACCCATTGCGGTAGTGTATATGGACTTACCCCGCCTAGTCAATTTACAACTCACCATAAAAAAATTCAATTAGAATCCTGGAAGGCCTATCAACAAATGACTCAAGCCTGGGCTAATCCAGATATTCTTGTTATCAACGGAGATGCTATAGAAGGAAGCCAATCAAAACAAGGGAGCGCTGAGTTAATCACGCCCGATAGGAATGTCCAAGCACAGATGGCAGTAGAATGCGCTAAAGAATGGAAGCCAAAACAAATATTTATGACTTATGGCACAGCGTATCACGTTGGAGAAAAGGCTGAGGATTTTGAATTTACAATCGCCAATACGCTCAATGAAAAGATACCAACTGTCATTGAGGGTAGATTATTTTTAGAAATCGAGGGAATGACTTTTGATGTTCGACATAAAGTAGGGACTTCGGGAATTCCTCATGGCCGGGCAACTGCGCTTTTAAAAGAGATGATGTGGGATCTGATCGAAGAAGCTAAAGGCAATGGTCCTAAAGTGGATATCATTATCCGCAGCCATGCGCATTATCATATCTGGGTAGAGGATCCTGAAAAAACTATGATCATTACTCCCGGACTGCAATTAAAACGTGGGCGTTATGGTACAAGAGAATGTCAAGGAGAAATTCATTGGGGCGCGATACGCCTAACAATAGATAAAGGACAAATCATAAATAAGGAAAAAATGATCTGGCGCTTAAAAGCTAATCAACCACGAATATTCACTATAAAATAACTATGCCTACTGGACAATACCCGCGTACACCAACTCACAATTTAAACAACCGATTGGCTCAAATTGGAAAGCCTCATAGATGTACCTATGTATTTACCTTAGAGCATAGAAACAAATTAAAAAAGGCTAAGATTGGGTATGTCCCATGGAATAAGGGTTTAACTAAAGAGACTAATGAGAGTGTGAAACAGGGTGCCTTAAAAGTTAGTGGCCCCAATAGTCATTGGTTTGGGGTAAGCCGAAAAGGTCCATTAGGCCCATTTTGGAAAGGCGGGAGATCACCATCAATAAAACTTATGCGGGAAAGTAAAGAGTATAAGACCTGGAGAACGGGGGTATTTAAAAAAGATAAGTATATCTGCCAAGGTTGTGGTCGCATCGGTGGTTATTTAGAAGCTCACCATATTAAATCTTTTACAAATTACCCAGAATCTAGGTATGATTTGGCCAATGGTACTACGCTATGCTTAAAGTGTCATAGCAAAACACATAATTATAAAGGGAGGGGTAGAATTGAAAAACAGAAAATGCAAACAAGCCCAGAGTATTCAAGATCGAATAATCTCTGAATTAGAGGCAGCACCAGCGCAAGGAAAAAGATTTTGGACAGATTTTGAGAGAGCTATGTTAACAAAGTATTATGGTAAAAAGGAAATTAAAACTATAGCTAAAATACTGAACCGAACCGTTTCGGCCGTTTCACGACAAGCTAGTTTTATGGGACTAACCCATAAACATTTCTAGGAGGAATAATGAGAGAATTTGAAACCGGAGCAACAAGGGATAACGACGACACAAAGAATGACTATGAAGGTTTTCTAAGCCCTTTAGTAATTGAGGCCTATGGAAACTACATGACTAAGCACCGCAAACAAGCGGATGGTAAATTAAGAGACAGTGATAATTGGCAAAAAGGAATGCCTAAAGATTGCTATATGAAATCTGGTTGGCGACATTTTATGGACTGGTGGAAATGGCATCGGGGTATTCCCGCGGGAGAGGCCTTAATAGATGCTCTATGCGCCTTGATGTTTAATGTTATGGGGTATCTACATGAAACCCTCAAGGAGAAAACATGAAGTGCGTCTATGTTGCTGGTAAATTAAACGCTGACGCAGTTGGGTACATCAAAAATGTACACAACATGATTAGGGTATCTAACGAGATCAGGCGCTTAGGATATTCAGTATTTGTGCCATGCTTGGATATTCTATGTGGGTTGTTAGCCGGAGACTTTACCTATCAGGATTATGCTTTAAATAATATGAAGTGGTTAGAAAAATCTGATATAGTTTATGTGTTACCGGAGAGTGAAAACTCTAAAGGGACCCAAGCTGAAATAGCCCGGGCCCAAGAGTTAGACATTCCTATTTTATACTCATTAGATATGCTTCTAGTATTTTAATGGCTACGTCTGTGCTATAAACAATGGCATAGGAGTAGCCATTCGCCATAGCTGCATTTTTAAATTCTATTTGAGAATCCGCTACTTTACCGTCCGGTGCTTTGAATTCTAAAAATAACCCGTGGTAACAGCCTCTAGGTTCAAAGATCATAACATCGGGCGTACCTTTCCTATACCCCATTCTCATCATTTTCATAGCCATACCGGCGGACATAATAAATCCAGCCGGAGATATGGTGTAAAGCAGATCCGGGTATTTTAGTTTCACATATTGAATAAAGTCCGCCTGGATTTTAAACTCCGGGTCCGTGGCCTTAATCATTTGATAACGGCGGTAATGCTCGCGCGTCTCCTCTAGTTACTTGGTACGGTCTATGTCTTTTATCACAGCATTGCATAATCACCAATTTATCCTTACGCACAAAGACCTTCATTGGGCTTTTACATAAAGTACAAAGTGGTTTCTCTATCATATCCCATCTCTGAATGCAAGGGTCATTTTTATTAATAGATATCATACAAAGTTCGCGTGTACAAACATAGATAGTATGTTTACCCATTAATACTTCGCGCATTTTATTGCCACATAGAGGACAGTCTGGTGGTCCTCCGACAACTTTAATTATGGGTCGCTGATGCTGTTGGAATATTCGTTTCGCCATTGTAATAGCGCTCCTTCCTTAGTTGGTAGATTCTTCTATTTCTGTCGGCCAGGATCATCCCATTGGCTCCCATTTTATAGGTGATTGTTTTTCCTGAATTCATGTGTTCGCGTCTAATTCTTTTAGCAACGGTTCCTCTCATTTTATTTTTTATACCTCCTAGTAGTTTCGCATTCAGCGTTTATTGGACAACCTTTGGCCCAATCCGGTACTTGTCTTACAATTTTAATTACATCAGCATCAGTCTTATTTCCTATTCTTGCTTCCAATACCAATTCGTCATGCACGGTAAAAAGGATATGGAACCCGGCGCGGAATAGATTAAACATCGATTCAACCATGATATCCCGGGCAACCGCCTGAGTGGCATTCTCTACTAATTTACCACCCCAGGTTTCTTCGATTTCATATTTATTAGTTACACTATTAACTGCCAGATAAGTTAGCTTTCCTTCGGCGGTGATTTTAGGTTTGTGGTAGTATATACTTCTACCGGAGGGTAGTTCCATAACTAGAAATTCTCCCTTCATGTACCAGTTAATTAGCCCACAAGAATGTTCCTTAATGGAACTAACTGCTTTCTTGGCTGCGTCTTCCATAGCATACCAGAAGCGAGGTACTTTACTAAAGACTTGTCGATAGGATTGCACTGCGCGTTCTGCTAGGGCGCTATCAATTTCAATTTCATAAGTAGCGCACGTCTCGACAAATCTTTTTGGCCCCATGCCATAACCACAACCTAAGACGGCTTGCTTACCAAGTTGTCTTTCTTTTTTATTTGCTTTCGTAAGTCCAGGCTTATTGTGTATCGCGCGGGCCATGTGTACATAAATATCAGGAATTAATGGGTCCCGATCTTGCTTTTCAAAGATCTCCAGACCTTTAGTTTCGGCTGCGAGCCACATGACGACTCTGGCTTCGATAGCCGCGAAGTCCGTAATGAACATTTCACAACCGGGCGAGGCAACGAACATTCCTCTGATGCAAGACGAGAGAGTAGGGAGTGCCTCATAAAAGCATCGAAAGCCGCTTGCGTCTTCTTTGAGAATGCTAATGGCGGTATCAATCTGCCCTGGCGATATCGTAGCTTTGACCAGATTTTGGATTTGTACGAGTTTGCCTGACCACCGACCAGTGGACGCTCCATGGTAAATAAGGATATCCCTAATTCTTTCATCCTTTGATGCAGCCGCTTTGAGCGCAATATATTTAGCGTTCGACGTGAGGGAGAGTTGCTGTCTAAGTTGAAGGACACGGAGATTATTCCCATCGGAGTTTCTGATCGCTTCTTTGACGGTTGCTTTCGTAAGATTTGGAAGATCAACACCTTTGGATTCGAGGTACTTTTTGATGGCGTCTCTTTGAGTTCCGGCGTTTACTTGCCCTCCTGTTAAATTAAATAATTCTTCATTGAGTGTTTTAGTTTCATCGGCAATCACTTTGATTGCTTTTTCAACAGCATCCATATCAACACAGATACCATTGTCATTTATATACTGGTCCATGAACCAGACTTGTTGCTCCTTGGGCGTTAGATCTGAAATTCTTTTATCAATATCTCTTTCAGTTTCAACGTCCTGAATACAATACTTTAGCAACCGGTCTAGTTTTTCTTTTTCAATAGGACCTTTAGATATACATAGAGATCTCATTACCTTAGCCCCTTCTAAATCTTTTTGGAAGGAACAGCCTAATGCCTGAGCGGCGTGCTCTAGGCGTCGCGGTAATGAATGAGAAGATACTTTGGCCGCAGTACAGCGCCATTGTTTTATAGGTACCGGGACGGCTCCATACTTGGTTTCTAAGCAGAATTTCCAGATCCAGCGCTCAAAGAAAGCGTTGTGAGCATGGAATTCGGCTCCTTCTTTTACCAGGGCATTCAATTCAGGTATGGCATTTTTGAGTTCCTGACCATACAGGACGCCTTTTACGGGTCCGTTATCGATTGCCCAGGCAAGACAAAGGATCTCTGTTGTAGGGTCTTCTGCGTAATGGTAGGCCCCGCCAGCCCAGATATCTGCCTGACTACGTGATTCGAAGTCAATATATACGCGTTTAGTCATGGTTAATAGGCCCCCTAAAAATTGCAATCGCACTTGGAAACGGTGCTGAGTTTTTGCTATCCCCAAATTTTAATCTGCCTTTTATAAATCTAATCTCATCTGCTTTCATAATATAATCGTGCCACCATTTTGTATCTGTTCGGCTTGGGATTAATAAAACACATATTGCTCCACTTTGTGATACTTCATAGGTTTTCTTTAGCCATTTTCCGATAGCACGCCCATAAGGAGGATTAATAAAATTGCTACTGCCCCACAAACAGGTAAGCCCGTCATAGCCAATAGGATTATGCAAGGGGCAAGGATCAAAGTTGAAATTAAACTCTTTGTTGAGTTCGTCATATATTCCTTTCGGTGTAGCCCAATGTGGGCTTAAACTTGTCATTAAACCAGCGAATTTTTTCATTTTAAGTTAGGACCGGGACAGTTAAGCCCCGGCCCTAGTCCGTTATTCTAAGAAGGGTAAACCTTCAGTAGTTTCTACTACGCCGGCACCATTAGATTCTGCACCTTCAGCGGCCACAGCATCAAATTCATCCTCTGCTCTTGGGCGTGAGGAGAATGTGGTATCATCGGCTAATTTCTGAATACCAGCGAGGTAAATAGTTACACCTCTTTGGGGTTTCAAAAATGGAGCAATAGTTACAATGGCACGTACCCAGCATCCAGGATATAATTCACCGGGATCAGTGATACGAGTTTTATCCGCTCGAATACAATCCGGACGGTTTTTATCAGAGGAGGAAGTACGCACAACGATATACCCCTTCTCGTTATCATCGACTTTACCGGAGCCTTCTTTTGGTTTATCGCCGTCTCTAAATTTGGTAAGTTTCAGAGTTTTTAAATCAGCATCTGGTCCGAAATTTGCGCGTGCTACTTTGCAAATCTCATTGTAGAATCCCGCGCAATTATCGGTAGGGATCCAAGTTGAAGCGGGATGCTTTGCTGCCTTCATGGCATCAGCGGTTACCTTTTTAGGGAATAGCATTGTAGCGTTGTATTTCTTTTTATTTTCATCGCCCATAGTAGCAACGGGTTCAAATAGCGACGGGTAGGATAACCTGAACGCCGGTGTTATGTAGGTAGTTCTGATCTGTTTGGATTGTGTCATTTTAGTTCTCCTTTAGTTTTTTAAGTGTCATCCCGTTATCCGGGACCTCGGTTAATTTGGAAACTCTGTCTTTTCCCGCGACCTTTTCCATTTGCGCCGGGGATAGTATCTTCACTGAATAGGCTTTGTCTCCTAAATCAGCGAACTCTTTTAGGGCCTCAATTTCACTGACCCATTTTCTAATCGAGCGGCGTTTACCTAATTCATATCCCGGTATAACACTGCCTGATTCGATTGCTTCCTGAGCATATGCTGCAACAGCAGCCATCCAATCCTCAATACGATCTCTGTTGTCAAGGACTTTCTTCACAACATCCAGCGTCAAGGATTTTACGTCCGGGAAGATTAACTCGTTATTCTTAATTGGTGCCAAGGCTTGACCTAAATCTTTGCGTAGCGCCGGGCAAACTACTTTAGCCCAGCAGAATTTACACCAAGATCCGGCGCAAACTAAGGCATTCTCCTCCTGAGTTAACTTGATTTTTCTCTCTACTTCAGCGGCGAATCCTTCTAGATATTCCGCGGAGCATTCCCAAGTACTCAGTTGGCCCTCAGTGCGAGGTTGAATAATAGTTAACTTCATTTTTACTACATCATGTTTTTTAACCAACGGCAAAAGGTATAACAATAATTGTTGGTTATCAACCGCCGAGACAATTACTCCTTTGCCGTATTTAAAGTCATAGACAGTAATATCATTGAATTCCCGGATCACTGCAACGTCCAGGGTTCCGCCGATAATACCGGGGACAATATCTAGTTTCTGCTCGATTAATAATTCTCCGCCATTTTGTAAATCCGCGCGGATAACATCGAGGGCATAAGATACTGCCTCAGCCATTTCCTCTACAACTTCGTTCCCTTCTAGTTTATCCCCCACAAGATCAAAGGGATTAATAGAAGGATTCTTTAAGCACTTCTCTAACAACGCATGCGCCGTTCCACCTTCGGAGGCATACTCACTCTGAGGAGGTTTGGGTACTGTCTTACACAGGGCAATTGAGCCTGGGCAATTCATCCATCGGGACGCATTCGATGGTGATAGATCAGTATGTGTTTTTACAGCCATGGTTCCTCCTAGCCTATAATTATGCCTTTAGCATCGGCATAATCACAGATCATTTGAGCCGCCTCTTGTACATTCTCCACCGGAATGCTTATCAGCTTGGGCTCTTTAGGATTAAACTTCGGACAAACTTCATTCTTTACATACGTTACAAATTCCTGAGTCTTGCCGGCTTTTTCAGCTGCCGCAGCTACGCGTTGAGCGTAGTCTCTTAACTCTGAGGAATTTTTGATACCTGAAACTTCGATATTCAGTCCCATAGGACCCGGTACTGCGTCAGCCACTTTTTTGGCTTTCTTCTCTTTAACTGGTTCCGCTGGTACCTCTACTGTCGGGGTACTTGTACCCGCGATTTTTTCCAAAGCATCTGCTATTCTCGCTAATTCCTGTTCAATACTCATAGTATACACTCCATGTTTTTTCTGCACTTTGCGCAGACGGTTAGTTTGGCTACCCGTTTTAGTTTTTGTATCTCTGTTATCTCTCCACAAACTTTGCATCTGGTTTCAACAAATTCTGTTCTCCCCCTTTCGTTTAGTATGGTGTTTATATTCTTCGCTTTCTCGGTTAGTGAATCTATAACTTTTTCATCTATGCTATTCTCGGCAATTAAAAATTGGGCTAGGATAGGTTTAGTTTGACCCATCCTTGAGAGTCTATCTACTGCCTGTCTTATCTCTCCAGGTACATAGGACATCTCTACAAAAACACAAATATCACAAACATATTGAAGGCCATCAACACCAATCCCGGCAGAAATTATTTGACCAATAAAGATCTTTACATTTGGGGCCTTCTGAAAATCATTTAGTGCCTTCTCTTTCTCTTTGGAACTTTCGGATCCAGTATACATAACTGCCTGACCCGGGAAAGCATCAAATATATTTTGCGCTACATCTTTATGCCATACAAAAACAACGATCTTATCTTTTTCTTCGAGCAAATCCTTTAAGTGATGGATTGCCGCGGTTGATTTTAAGACACCCAATGCTCTGCGTATAGAAGAAATCTCTCCAATAGTTTTCTTGGCATCGAATTCTTTCTTCTCTAACTCAGTCAATGAAATTAATTTATCCGATGGATCTAAATAGATTTTTTCATACGATACCGGCGGTAACTGTTTTTGTACTTCTGTCTTTAAGCGTCTTAACATAATAGGTTCTAGGATCCCAGCTAGTTCTTCTAAGTTAGAGGCGCCGGTACAATCAAAACCAAAGGTCCCTTGGTGTCCGGAGCAATAGCGATACGCGTAATCATAGAAGTTAACATACTTACCTAAAAATTCCGGAAACAATGATCGTAATGCCGGGAATAGTTCTACCGGACGATTCAGTATCGGTGTTCCTGTCATCAACCATCTCCTTTGACACTTATTATACAAGCCTTTTTTCCCAAGTATTGTCTTGGTACGTTTAGCGTCAATGTTCTTTAAGTAATGGCTTTCATCACAGATTATAACTTGCCAATACTGTTCTGTCAAGTAAGAAATTAATGGCTCTTTCCAAATCAAATCATAATTAACAACATTAAAAGCACTAATCTCCGGCACTACCTTTGGCGAAATTATTTCTTTTATAAAAACATTGGGCATCTGTTCCCGGATTCTTTTTACCCAGGATCTTCTTATGGATTGTGGGCAAATCACTAATCCCGACGAGATACCTAACTTCTTCATAGCCTCTAAGGCCTGATAGGTTTTACCTAGCCCCATATCATCAGCCAAAATGGCATTTTGTCGAAGGGCTAGGAAGTCCCGGCCAACTTCTTGAAATGGAAGTAACTTAATCATTTTTTCATAGCCTCTTTTAATTTCTGTAAGTCTTTTTCATAGTGATTAAATAGATAATCTTGTACAGCGTTCCAGCCAAAAACCTGTTCCTCTTTACCATACACCCAGGAATAGTTATCATCCAGCGGACGACGGCCATTAAGCCAATGGCGATGCTCAATTACTACATCTCTGGTTAATACTAAACCACCAATCCCTTCGGCAATTTTTGCTAAGAAGGTGTCAGTTCCAATATGGCGCAATCCCGGGTACATAATGTAACCCAGCGTACGAACGATATTGCTAGATATAACACAGCCCGACGGGTGTTTACATTTCTCCCAATCAGTTAATAGATCATCCGCGCCAGCGATTCCCCAGCCCCCCATATCCTCGACGAGTTTAATTAGTTTCTTATCCCAATCCTGGGTAATGAATACATGATCGTCATTGAGGGTTGAGAAGTATTTATAGTCTAAGTTAGCCATAGCAAATTCATTATAAACTTGGGCAATAAATTTTCTAGGACCCCACTGTAAACTAATACCTAGGTTATTCTCAAACCTTTTAAAAGTATTAACATAGTCGGGTAACGTCGGGTCGTCTTCGGCTACATAGATAACTAAATCCGTCCCCTCATTGCGCGTACGTAAGAAGGTGTCAATCATTTCTCTTATCAGTATAGGCCGCCCTCGGCTAGGGCAAATGGCTAAGACATTTTTATCCATTAGCGTCGCCTCGTTTTAATTGGTATAGGTCTTTCATTCCATCTTCACCAAACATTTCGGATAGTATTTTATACATCTTAGACGTCGGGTCAAGCTGTTTTGTGGCCAATAACTCTCGGGCCCTGGAATTAAAAAGAAACAATCTATTCCAGGGAGTAACTTCTCTATGGTTGACCATGATATCCATGTGTACATGTGGTTGGATCCCTTTGTCTAAACATTTTTGGCAAAACGCAGTATCTGGAGAAGCATCATCTTTGGGGTCAAAGAACGGATACGTGAATTGCTTAATCATTGATACTTTAAATAGCGTAAATGGAAACGCAGTTAAATCACAAGGTTGTACCCCGTCGCCATCAAGTTCTGTCAATAGCGTACCACCTAACTTTTCTGTTTGCTGTAATGTCAATGACTTATCAATTTTATTGAAGGCACATCTTGAGTATGGGAATCCCCGGATATACATTACACCAGAGATAAAATCTTTATCCGCCTCAATTAATTTCATTACATCGCCGGGCCTAACACCCCAGATATCATCATCCATACGGAGGACGTGGGTGTATTTATTGACAATCCCGGTTTTAAAGATTGCATTATCCGCCTTACGAATCTCTTGACGATACGGAAACATAAATCCCATTTCTATATTTGCGCGTCTTAGATCTTGTACCACGACTAACAATGATGCCAGCCATTTTTGTGGGTTGGGATCTAAGTCTAACGTGGGACAAGCTATTAAAATTTTTAGATCACTCATTCTCTCCCCCTTCTTCTAAAGTTTTGGCTTTATATTCTATGCCCGCGGCTTTATAGAATTTATCATAGGTGTCTTCGGAAAGGTGTTTTATTTTTTCTTCTACTCTTTCTTTTTTATCTAAGATATTTTTATTTTCCACCCGGATCTTATTAGTATTCCTAATCATTATTGCGCGTCGGCCCACTTCTGCTAACGGTATTGACCCCTCAGCAGCATTTCTAACGGAATGCTCTAGGTCCCAGATAGATAAATTAGTCTGGGCCAGGCGAATAATAGCTACTAAAAACTCTCCGTCGATTCCCGCTTCATTGCACCATTCCATAATCTGATCTAATTCCGCTTGCGCTCCCGGTAGTCGGCATAGCGCTTTCTTTGATACTATGCAAAGATAGTCAATGAATTCACCAAACGTCAAAGCAAAAGGTTTTCTCATAGTTTCTCCCATACATGTTTATCAAACCATAAAGCAACCGGAATGATTATCGCATACACCGCGATGATTTCAAAACACCCAACAATCAATTTCCAGGTTAGGTCCATATAGCCCCCTATATAAAATTAATATGGCCGGGCTTATTCACAAAGTTATGAATAAACTCGTTCGTCGAATCATGCCTACAGCATCCGCAGCAATCTTTTCTAACATCAAATACCGTTTGCATCTCTTTAATTACATTCCAATAATGATCGGAGTTTAAAATCTCTCCTAGGCTTTGGGTATTAAGATCCCCATAACAATACTTCTCATTACCAAACAGATAGCCACATGGATAGCATTTGCCGTCGCCAGATATCTGGAATAATAAAGGGACATCTAGGCAATGCTCATACGGGCGGTTCTTCATATTTCTGATTGCCATATACTTAGGGATAATCCGGGTACCAAAGGTTGACATCTGCTCGGCCTTTTTTAATACTTCTAATACTTCTGGTGAATTAGCCCAATTACTATCAACCTTTGACATTAAATCACAATGGGGATCAGAGAATTGTTTGATCACAAAATAATCCACCCCGGAATCAATAGCAAATTGCGCTTCTCTTAAAATATATGGGAATGCATTGGGAGTAAGTACCATTTGCAATCCGATTGTAGCTTTAAGATCAAATTTCTTTTTAAGTTCCACCGCCAACTGTATGTTATGTTTTACAGTTTCCCAATATGGTCTACCATGTACTACTTCATACCCTTCTTCAATAGCAGATAAGTTAAATCGTAGCCAGGTAAGCCGAGCGACTAATTCGGCTAAGCCATTCATATCTAATTTTACTCCATTAGTCGCAACAGCCATATCCAAACCGTTATCAGTCCCTGTTACAACGGCGTTAATAAAATCCGGATGCAGCGTAGGTTCTCCATCGCCGACAATAGCAATAGCTTTTACTCCGGCTTTCGGAGCATCATTCATTAATTGCAATAACTTATCGCCGGGGATCATGGATCCATTCATATTCTGGAAGTAGCCGTAACAAAATTCGCATTTTATATTACAAAATTTAGTTAGGCCCATATCAATCATAATCGGGGCAATTCTTTTTCCTTGCACGTAGTGTTTATGCACCCGGTCCATGTGCCACAAAAGTTTATTCCCATCTAACTTCCACTTGTCAATCATATATCCTCCTTTATGGTTACTGAACAATGGCCACTCTCTTGTAGCCGGTTAGTTTTTAATTTAATATCACAGGGGTTACAATGCCCAAAATAATCACAGTGCCTAAACGACGGAAACTTAATATCTGTATCGAGAATGTGCCCAATCGCTCCTCGGGCCGCATATAGATCAGCATGGCATCTATAGATTAATCCGTCGGGGGCAATCAATAATTCTGAGGGTTTACATAAAACTCTCTTGGTGAATGACGATCCAACAGCGCGAGGATATTTATAAGTACCTCGTTTATCGTCGAGGTATTCTTTTACTCTATAATCAATTCCTAAATTTTCGCATAGACGCCTTACCTGACCATCTTTGTGGTTATTTAATCCCCATATACCAACAGAATAATCTCTTTTATTGAGATAGTCGATTTTACTAACTAATCCTACTAAATCAAAACCTTGCTGCCCATGAAAACTGAATCTAATCGAGGCATAAGGTGCCTCTCTTAAAAATATTTGTGAATGTATTCTCTTAGTAAAATGCTCTAATTCAAAAGTCCCATTAGTTAATAGATCTACGGTCTTTCCCGCGCGGTATAGCTCAACAGCTAAATCATAGAAACCTGGATAGATGGTTGGTTCTCCACCTTGTAGGGTAATTGGAAGGTCATTGCGTGTTTGAATCCTACTTAATCCCCGGATCCAATCCTCAGTGCCCATTTCTTTTGGCACCTTAAAATCCCCTTGTCTGTTAATACAATAGGGGCAATTTAGATTGCAGCGCAAAGTTAAAAAGGCTGCTACATAATTATAATGATCAGGTAGTACAATCGTTTTCATAGTCATCTTTCCTTTCTATAATTATAATGGGGTTTGGTTTGCTAAAATTTTCTAAATAAGCTCCGGGTCTATAATCTATACATTTAATGTATGGTGAAAATACATGTCGATAATCTGCGCAATGTTGTGGCCCCATTTCAAATTTCTTTGATGTGCTACCTAAAATTGTGCGTATTACAATAGGCATAATTATTTGATTGCCTGACATCTCTGGTAGTTTAGCAATGTGATTAATAATTGCGTCTGCTGCTACTAACATAAAATCCATTCTCTGAAAAACTACAATAGGATAATATCCGGCAAGTGCTAATCCGATGGCAGATCCTACTATGAGATTCTCCGCGATAGGCATTTCAATACACTTTGTCAAGGGAACCTCGTTAAGTGTATCGTAGCACCGGCCGGCGTTTATGATACCCTCTCCTAGGAATATTGTATGATCGAGGGTACCAAGTTTAGCTAACTCATTTCCAATATGCTGTTTATACTTCATAGTGATACATGCTCCCCAATGCCGACATGCGGCCAAGTCCTCGCATAATAATAATGTATTATATTTGGTAATGTAACTGGGTGATAGTTACCCCAGCGTTCTTCGGTTGTAGTTTCTACCGCTAAATCATTATGCTCGACAATAAATAATACTGGCAATTCTTTTGAATAGCAATATCTAGCTGCTTCAAAGAAATAGCCGGAGTCTTCTGCACCATCACCAACAAACACCCAAACCTTTTTTCCGGCTAATCCTAGCCCACAAGCTATCGCGCAAGTTCCACCAATGATCGCGGAAGAATAAAAATTAATTGACGGGTCAATGATGTGCATTGATCTACCCTGGCCACCGCAGCAACCATCATAATACCCAACAATTTCAGATTCTAATTTATGTGGGCTACCACCTTTTAAAAGATAATGATAATGGGATCTATGTGTAGATAAAACATAGTCCTCTGGTTTTATATTCTTAAATATTTTAATCAACTGATTTTCATTTCCACCCGAGAGATGTATAGGGCAATTAATCAGTCCGTTTTTAAAGGCATCTGCAATTCTTTGTTCAAAAGCTATTAATTCTTTTTTAGTCATCATAGTTGCTCCAACTGTTCCCTTAACGGCCGACGGTATTTGGTAGTAAATACCCCACTGTCGCGCATAATTACTTTATCCCAACCCATTTCTACTAAGGCTTGCGCGATTCTGCTTTGATCCGCGCGGTTAATTGATTTCATTGGCACCCCTAAATATTCTAAAATTCCGTCCGTAGTAATTTCCATAGTTTCAGGATTATCCCGGACCCAACGTACCACATTAGATCTCATTGGATCTTCCGGCATTCTAGCCTGAGCCTCTAGTACTTGTAATTTTTCAGCGTCCCCGGATAGGTAAGGTTTTTCGTCTTCATAGCGCAATCTAGCCTCAGCCCATAATTGGTCGCAATCATTTTCTAAACTGACTAAATCAACCTGGCCATTAAATCTAACAATCCAATATCTTCGGTTTCCAGTGATATCATTTAGGTAGCCTACATGTTCCGGATTAACTGTACCAATAAAAATACTTTGTCTTGGGAAGTCCTTAGCGTGTCTTTCATAGGCTAGGCGCACTGTATCTTTTTCGCGTGTTATAAAAGATTTTAGAGAGTTCGCGTCATGCCAACGTAAAGCCGTCATTTCTGATAATTCAATTACCCATTTACCCAACATCATAGCAATTGAATCCTTAGCATGCGGATCTAGCTGCATATCCCCGGCCCAATTACGGCCTAAAATTCTACAGGCCGTAGATTTTCCAATCCCCTGGCTGCCTTCTACAATCAAAACATAATCCCATTTACAGCCCGGTTCAAATACCCGGCGTACTGCAGCGCATAATATCTTGCGCCCAACGTCCCGGGTGTAAACTGTATCAATGGCATGGCCATATTTGATCATCCAAGTATCAATTCGTGGTACCCCGTCCCATTTTAGGGCATTAAGATAATTTCTAATTGGGTGATAATGGCGTTTATGCGCTACAACAATGATAGCTTCTAGTACAGATTGCTGCGAGAATTCTACTTGCATAGTTTTAGCTAGGAAGTATTTTAATAAAACAATATCCTCATCACTTAGGTTTGGTCCCCGGCTTCCGCGTTCTTTATACCACGGTGCGCTTGAATTAATCTCAATCATGCCACTAAACACATTGAATCTAAAAGCGTCTTGAATTTGTGGTAATGTGATTAAGTAATTTACCGCATTATTTAAAGTCTTCAATGGCCTATTATCTTTATTCATATCATAGGCTATTTTACCAAAGTTTATAGGTTCCCCAACTTCGGCAACTTTAAAGATAGCACTAGCATTGAGCGTCCCGGCCGGACGTTTGGCATATCTATAAGCACTATTGACAGAATGTTCCAGTTCGTCGTTTGGTAATGGCGGTTCTAATTTAGGATTATAATTTTCTATGATAACTTCAAGGCATTTAGCCTTAGATATTCCAAGGTCCCGGCCTCTACATGCAGCAATATAGGTTGAATCTGCGCGTCCGCCTTCTTTAACCGGAGGCATTAGCGCTAATGTTTCTTGAAAGCGTTCTATATTTAAAGGGTCATCATCAACAAAGGCATTTTCAGGTTGATTCCCGGTAACTTCAATTTTAGGTTGCCCAAGGATCTCTAGAATGCCACCCGGAACGTCTAGGAGTTTGTCTGGGGTGCCAAAGATAACAGAATAGGGCATATCATTGTCTGGGTGTATACTTTCCGGGCCTACCACGTAACAGGCGCCACTTAGGAAGTCAATTCCCGGGTAGCCATCGTAATGTTTACGGATAGCCATGCGTACGGGTAAATTGAGATAAACATGAAAGCCACCGGTTCCCGTGCGTACCACAAAAGTATCTTTTTCCCACCCTTTAACTAAACCAACATCATTAGTTAGTTTAACAAAAGATTCTTTTCCTTTAGCGCCATTTTTGCAATCAATATCTAGTACTAATCTATGGGCTGCAACTACCGCTCCATAATTACCTAAAAAATCTATCTTGCAAAGATCAGGATTAACTTTAGTTTCGCGCCAATCCCCTTTTTCCGCCGGCTTTTTCCCGTTTAGAGGGAATAGCGCATACCCGGCTTGCGCATATTTCTGAATTATACCCATTACATCTCCATTGGCAGAGTAATTTGCTTTTGAATATCAGATCCTTGAATAAAATATCGCGCGCCATTCTTACCGGCGTTAATTTTGCCTCCTAAAATTCTTAGGCGTAGTCCATTGTGCGTTAGCCCTAGTAATTGCGCTGCTTCTGCAATAGAAAATACAGCCGTAGGATCTAAAGTTTTAATTGCTTCAAAATCAGGTGTTTTCATATTAACCTCCTTTCAGTCTTCATTATATCTACCACGTTTGCCAATAATTTGCCGGCGTTCGTAATTTGTACCACCGGAGGCGCGTCTGTAATAAATTACTAATGATTGCGCGTCCGCTGCAGTTAATGTAGCCGGTTCCATTGCTTCTAATCTAGCGATCAGGCCCTTTTCCCAATCCGTGCCTTTATAGCCCAAGGATTTTGCTTCTTTGATTATAGCTTGTGCGTCCTTCCAAATCATTCTAGTTCTCTTATTTTACAGAGTACAATACCCTGTTCAAGGTTAGCAATTTTACTAAAAGCCTTTTTTGATAAATCAATTCTTTTGTTTGTAAATCTTTTTGAGATCCGATCTGTAACTTTAACCAAAACTGTTTTACCATTCTGCGTATTAGTAACCAATAACCAAGTCCCCAGAGCATGAATATTACTAGCGGCAGTAAAATTATCGTCCAAAAATTTTTCTCCATTTGCCATTACTCCTTTAGAGGTTTTCCAGGTACCTTCAGTTTTCAGGCTTTCGATAGAGTACCAGGCTACAATTCTTTTGATTTCGGTTGCTTCTAGTTTAGCCGGCAGTAAAAGTACTGCGATAATTAAAATCAAATATTTCATAGTAATGTTAATATTAACAAAAATTAAAGTTTTGTCAAGTATTTATTTTCCATGATAATTTATATCCGCAAGATTTATTTAAACAGAATTCTACTACCCGTCGCTGCGGTTCTTTTTTCTTTGTGTAAACCTTGCGCGTGCAAGAGTTTTCTTTACAGTTCGGACAGGGTTTTAGCATTAATCATTACTCCCATCACCAATATATTTCCCGTCCGGCGTGATAATTACTTTTCCGCCAACATAACTTCCGTCCGGCGCGATCGTGGGAGTTCCGTTAACATAGGTACCGTCCGGCGCTACTTGTACAATTGTTATTGAAAGTAAAGCAATCAGAAAAAATATTTTTAGTAACATTAATCCCCCTTTAGTTTTTGATCAAAAACATATAGTTTCCCAATCTGTATTTTTTAATTTTAAACTTATGTACCAATTTTTGCGTGGCGTTAACTCTTATATTAACTAATGTACCGGCTTTCGTAATAATCAAGCGCTTTATATCCTCCTTTAGTATGCGCTTGTCAATATCCCAATCGATTATCTCAACGGCCGGATTGAAAAGGTATTTAAGCATTCGTACCCATAATTGTTTGCTAACTACAATTTTTCCGTGAATGCAAGTGTTGAAGGTGTTATTGTACCCATAATTGTAGTTTATTAATTTCATATTTTATGCCCTCCCAAGTAAAAAGTTAAGCGCTTTAATCTTATCCTCGCGCTGTTTAGTAGTTTCAAAAATGCTCTGTTGCTTTTTAAGCCGTCGTAAAGTTTCCCGTTGATATTTTTTAGTTCTTGGCTTAAACATATTAACCCAGAATTCAAATTCTGTTATTGAGTGTACTTTAATTATTTTCTTTGGCATGATCCGCCCTCCAGTTAGCGTTAATAAATTCAGCAATCATTTTTTCACCCATGTACGCAGTAGCAAAATCATTTACTAAAAAATCGATCAATTCGGCTTTACCCATTCCCATGATATACGCCTGGTCAATTGACTCTTGCAATAAATCCGCAGCCGTTGTATTTTTCATATCATTTTATTCCTTCCATTAATGATTCAATCTCTTTTATTGCTATCTTGTGGCAGCCAATAGTTAAAAATTCAGCGTCCGCGCCAGTTACCGGAAAGCCGTTGATCTCTTGCCCGGTTAAATCTTGCCCGGCTTTAAATCGTTTATATAATGCTTTAGCGCTCAATATTCCCACGCGTGCGCCTTTGCTAGTTTCAATTTCCTTTTTATCTTTGCTAAGCCTCAGCGCTGTAATATGGTAAAAATATTTATTATTGAGCCCTTTGCGCCAGTCTTCTAAGTCTTTAATTTCGGCTAGCCTTGCGCGTTCTTCTTTTTTAGCTTGCGCGATTGCAGCCTTTTGTTTATATAGTTCCCAGTCAGCTTTATATGCTTCAACTTCTTTAGAGGTTAAACCCGGCAATTTCCCGGCTGTAGCCTTAAAATGTTTGGCATATTGGATCAAATTATATTGCTGCGTTTCTAGGTTAACTAATAAATCCCCTAAGCGTACGCGCGCGGTTTTAATCTTGGCTAATGTTTCCACGGCTTGCGCGTGTAAATATTGAGCGTTGGCTTTGTGTTCTTCTTTAGATTCTGCGCCCGGGTTTGGTACTTGGATTATTACCCATTGACTAGATAAAGCCTTAAGCGCTTGGTGTTTATGTTTTGCTGTTGTTACGCTGTACCCGTTGCTATTAATAAGCGCAAGGTTTTTATCCGGGTATAAATTGCCTAAAAGATAATGACTACCATAAGAATAAATCTTTGCGCCGTCGAAATAAAAATTGTTGCCCTCGGCCTTTTCTTTGGTTTGGTTTGCCCATTCATGAGCAACTTGTTGATTATTCATAGATCCCCCTTTTGTTATATTGCGTTATTAATATAATCGATAAACTTTAAACACTATTAAAGCAACGGCCAAAAACATTATCGCAAATACTAATGATCCCATTCTATTTTCTCCTTGCGCGGTTCACGGGTACCGCTTACCCTTTACAATTAATAGTATAACATTTATTTATTTGTTGTCAAGTATTATTTTATTTATTTTTATTACTTGTATTAATGATATCATTGAGCGTGTAAAGCATAGAATTGAGCGTATTAATACACCATAAACACGTCGGAGTTTCATTAATTATATTATATTGAATAGTTTAAAGAAGTCAACATTTATTTCTTATTGTTATATAGTTACTTAAAACCAATAAAAAAGAGATATAATATATATGTGCGCGTATAAGTGTTATAAAAAACGGAGATAATTGGCATACTTCTCAAAAGAAATCAAATAAATCAAATACACGCTCAATGATGTATTTTGTTTAATCATTTAATTAATTGTATTACTTTGATTAATTAACTTGTTAAGCTCAATTGGGTACATTTCACGCTTGAGCGTGTAAATTATACGCTCTAATAGCCTCAAGGCTGCATGATCTTTAATTAGTTAATATACTTACATTACTTGCATAACGCTCAATGATATCATATAAGCGTACACAACACGCTTTAATCTTGAGCGTGCCCATGCGTTGGCTAATTGAGCGGATCAATTCATAAAACTCAAACCCACCCCCGGGTCAATTTTTGACCCTATATGGGATCTTCCGATACGTGCGGGTTCGGAATGGAAGCCACCCTACGCTCAATTTCAATTCACAAAAATTCTGAAAAACAATTTTTCTAATTATTCATATAAATAAAAAATTTTACTTGACAAAAATAATTTTTCAAATATAATTAACTCAACCCTCAAGGAATAGTCCTTGGGAAAAAATAGGAGGTAACAAATGGCAAAAGGACAACAGGGCATTTTAATAAAATGTCATGGTATGTATTACTACAAAACAGAAACAGCAAAAGGGACTAAGCCTTTTGATTATGAAGTACGCGCTCCGTCGCTGGAATTCTTCCGTGAGACGACAACTAAGTACATGGGTACTGATGAGAAGGGACGCGCAAAGGCAGAAGAAAGATCTTTTATAAATATCAGAGGTCAATTAAAGAAAAGGTTATTGCCTTTGTTATTAAGTAGAAAGTTTACGGATTTTGCGAGAGTTAAATATGTTACGATTGATGAGATTATTTCTGAAACTAAAGAAAATCTTGATCTTCCTATTGCTCTGCGTTCGAAAAAACAGTTGGCGGTTTTGATTAATGAAGGGAGAATGCCAATTGACGTCGAGGATTACATGGACATAGACGAGTTACGCACAGATATATTGGAGTATCAAGAAGACCCAGAGGCATTTAATCGGGACAAAGGCCGCAGAGATAAGAGACGCGGTGAGGAAAGATCCTTTATTGAGATGAACAATCTTAATGAGACTCTACCTCCAGTTAAGAAAACGTCCAGTGGTATAGCGGATATGTAAATATGGCAGATGAATTGATTGAATACCCAGAAGGAAGTAATGTGGCCATTGCGGGGGGCAAGGTTATGCCCGTAGGCAAACCACCCATTACCCCTTCTGAGGTACTCAGTCAGCTCAAGGATGTGTTCCGTATGCCCTACATGGGCAAGGATTTGGACAAGGTGGGAATGTCTTTAATTGAAGCGGCGCTATATTCGGCAATGAAGGCGGCTGCGGATGGAGACACTGACGCTCTGGAAAAAATGTTGAATAGAATTATGGGACGTCCTTTACAATCAGTACAAAATCTAAACGTCAATGGGACGCTAAAGGAGTTATTGGATGGAATCGCTCGATCTGACACAATCACAGTTGAAGGCACTGACCCGTTTAGCGGGTAATTTAGAGTTCTTCTCTAAGCATTGTTTAAAAATTGTAGACAAAGCGGGGGAAGTTCAGCCTTTGGTGTTTAATAGAACGCAGCAGTATATCCATCAATGTCTGGAGAAACAACTCCAAGAGACCGGAATGATACGCGCTATAATCCTAAAAGGAAGACAGCAAGGTTGTACTACGTACATTCAGGCTAGGTATTTCCATAAAACGAGTTTTAAGTCAAATCTTTCAGCGTTTGTACTTGCCCACCAGGTTGAGTCTACAATTAAAATATTCGGAATGGCCCAGAGGTTTAGGAGAAATCTACCCCAGGCATTGCAACTTCCGTTGTTAAAAGACACGGAGCGTGCCATGTCTATGGACAATGGGTCTAGTTATACCGTAGGGACCGCGGGGAGCGCCCAAATAGGGAGAGGTATGACCGTACAGCTATTTCATGGTTCTGAGGTTGGGTTCTATGAGAATGCCGATGAACTAAGTACCGGATTGATGCAAACGGTGGCGGATGTGATGGGGACAGAACTTATCTTTGAAAGTACGGCTAATGGTCCGGGGAATCTGTTTTATGAATTAGTCATGGGGGCAATTGCTGGAAAGAATGGCTTTCAGTTAATCTTTGCCCCGTGGTATTGGGATCCGGGATATCGTGATGAGACAGCACTTTTGGAAACGGATTTGGACGAGAAGGAACGCAAATACTACGAAACGTACAAGGATGATGGACTAACTCTCAATCACCTTTCGTGGAGGCGTAGGAAAATTGCGGCCTTTGGTGGACACGAATATAAATTTTTACAGGAGTACCCATTTAATCCCGAAGAAGCCTTTGTGAAAGCGGAAGGTAGATTTTTTGATTTGGCTAAGGTTTATGCTGCAAAAGGCAAAAAGACAAAGGTAAATAATGAGTCTCCGTTAATTTTGGGTATCGACCAAGGTAGAACTGGTGATGATACTACGATTGCCCGAAGGATTGGGAATGTTATTCTTCCGTTTGAAGTTATCCCGGGTGATGATGGAATCGAGAGGGATATGCGATTAGCCGGAAGGGTGGCTAAAATTATTGATATTGAGAAACCAGACCTGGTGGTATTTGACGTTACTAATGAACACGGCGCTATGGACCGGCTGCATGAAATGGGGTATAGTCGTCGGCTGGTTAAAGGGGTACACTTTGGGGAGAAGGCTAATGATTCCACTCGGCATAGAAATAAAAGGGTGGAGATGCACTTTGAGTTTAGGGAGTGGTATGAGGATCCGGATGCCGCGATCCCGAATGACCAGCAATTTATTACGGAGATCGGTGCAGTTCCGATTGAAAAAGAATCTAGTAATAACGTGGCCTATCTAGTTCCCAAGGATGATATCAAAAAAGATTTAGGATGGAGCCCTAATAAATTAGATGCTACAGTTTTAACTTTTTCTTTTCCGGTTAAGAAACGCGCGAATCAAGATAATCAAAATAGATCAACACTCTCTGTCAAGACAGGATTTAAGTCCACACTCAGAAGTAAACAAGGATTGGATTATGCAAGAAGATAAAGTTGTTGACAAAAATACAATATGTGGTAATCTAAAATACAAGCAGAAGTTTTATGTTGTTTTCAAAGATACTGGTGAAAATAAGTGGTGGAATTTCTTGTTAGATAAAAATTTTAAACATTGTTTTTTGTTATTTGAGAATCCGGTCGGGGGGAGCATAGTAATCAATCCTAGTGAAGGCGGGATGGGGGTTTATTTTTATGCTAAAGACGCCAAGACGATGGCAGCAGATGCTAGGTTTGCAAATTTTATTGTTGTGGAATATATTACCCGTGGGATGGAAACACGCTATTTTAAATTTTTTAGAACATGCGTTGGGATTTGTAAAGATTTTCTGGGGATTCATAAATGGTGGATAATAACCCCAAAACAATTATACAGGGAGGTAGCCAAAAATGGGTGAAGAATTTTCAAGAATAATGACATGGCCTTTCGGGGATTTATTATTTCCAGAAAAAGATACAAGTGGCGGCGGTCAATCGGCGCCCGCAGAAACCGTTGACACTGGTACGGTAACTCCAGAAAATCCTGAAGTTCAGGCTTCACAACGAAGATTAGCTAGAATGAGTAAATATTTTACAACCCCGACTGGTGTTTTGGCGGAAGCTGCCACGGGCAAAACCGGAGTATTCTCTTAATGGAAATTAATATTGATGCAACACTGAAGGAATTTTCTGCGGTTAAAACTCGCCGAGCACCTTGGGAGCCAGTATGGGAATTGATTGCTAGATTTATGTTTCAAAGAAAAACAGGATTTACTACGACTACCCTCCCGGGGGATTTTTATGGTAGTGAAGACGTTTGTGATAATACCGCGGGTCAGGCTTTGCAGCAAATGGTTTCGTCTTTAGATGGGGCGCTTTGGAAAAATGGTGCTCGTACTTTTAGGATTAAAAAACCTCGCCAAGCTAGAGACAGTGAGGAAATTAAAAAATTTTATAACGAAATAAATGCCCGAGTAGTTTATCAAATGGAACACGAAAAGGCGTCTTTTGGTACTGCTCGTCAAGAAGCATTTTATGAAGGCGCAGCTTTTGGTACAGACGCCCTAGGAGTTTTTGCGGCTCCCGAGGGATCCGATCATAAAGTAGAATATAAAGCAATGTCTTTGAAAAAACTTTATGTAGTTGAGGATGCTAAAGGTCGGGTGTACAAAGAGTTTTATGAGGATGAGTTTGATGCCTTTCAATTAGTCGCGGAGTATGGCGAAGTGGCGTTGACGGAAAAAGTAAAAGCCTTATTAGATTCTAACAACCATGGTACAAAATTAAAAGTCTTATGGGTGATTCGTCCACGCGGGGATTACCAACCGGATGGTCCGGGTCAGACTAAGTATTCTTACGAGTCTATCCATATTTTAATGGATGAAAAAATAGTTTTACGCCAAGCGGGCTTTAGCGGCAATTCTATTATTGTTAGCAGATTCTTTAAAAATGAAGGTGAGGAGTATGGAAGATCACCCGGATATAATGCTCTTACTCCGACAGTTAAATTAAACGCCCTAGTAGAATTAGTTGAGAAGGGTGGGGAGTTAACAGCACTTCCATCATGGTATGTTTTAGATGACGGAACCTTTGGTAACGGCACGATTGATAGATCTCCGGGTTCAGTTATTCCGATTGATGTTACATCGTCTAAGATTAGTGGCATGGCGCCTATTGGACAAATTGGTTCCGTTGGTGATTTGAATGTTGTTATTAAAATGATTGAGTATTTGATTGCTGAGATTAAAGGTCATTTCTTTATTGATCGGTTAACTGATCTTAATAATAAAACTCGTATGACTTTAGGTGAGGCCCAGATCCGTAATGAGATGCGCGCGGATTCAGTGGGGTCTATTTTTAGTCGACAGATTGACGAAAAACTTACACCTACAATTCGTCGAACGATTTCTGTTTTAGATGAATCTGGGGAATTAGGTATTGTCCCTAATTCAGATATGCACGTTATGAAAGTTGCGGAAGAAAAAGAGGCTTTGTTGATTCCGGAAGATCTTTTAAAATTAAAGGTTCAGGGTATTGAAATTTATGAAATTGAATATATTTCTCCAGCGGCTCGTATTCTTCGGTCTGAGGAATTACGTGGAGTAATTTCTACATGGCAATTCGCCGCCGGTTTTAGTGGAGTGGATCCTAAATTAATGTTATGGTTAGATGGGGATGCTACTATGAAAACCGTCCGTGATTTGTATGGTGCTCCGGGAGAAATTCTAGTTTCCCAAGATATGTATGACAAAAAATTAGCTGCGTATAATGAATCACAACAAATGATGAGTCAGGCGCAGTTGATGCAAGCAGCAGCGGACATAAAAGCTAAAGAGGCTTCAGCCAATCAGCAAAACGCCCAAGCGGAGGCGACTGTCAGTGGTATGAATGGTATGACTAATGGAGGAGGAGCGGGTTACGCTTCTATGATAAGTTGATCGAAAAAAAGACGGAAGAATTAGAGGCTATAAAAGCAGCTAAAGCTAAAGCCAAAGCAAAGTTAGACAAAATTAAAGTAGCAATTAATGGGGCAAAAGAGGACGAAAATCTACGGATTGTGTTGACTTATTTAGTCGACCTATGTGGCTTTAGGTCTAATCCAGTGGTACTTAGTCCTAAGAATGAAGTAACTAATGCAACAGAGTACAATGTAGGTAGATTATCGGTGTTTCATGATCTACGAAAATTAATGTCCGCAGAGACGGAGAATCTAATTCTAAGGAGGGAAGAATAATGGAAGGACCAAACGGAGGAGCACCAGCAGCAGGAGCAGCACCAGCAGCGGGAGCAGCAGCGCCAGCAGCAGTTACATTTGAGAGTTTAAAAGGTTTACAAGGGGATGCGTTTACAGCTATTCTCCCGGATGATATTAAAGCTAAACCTTATGCTAAAGATATAAAAAATTATGAAGATTTTGTTAAGAAATTCGACGGGGCCCAGACTTTATTAGGGCAACGTAATTTACCAGCAGCTACGGATCCTGACGAGAAGTGGGCTGAGTTCCATGGTAAAACAAGACCAGAAAAACCTGAAGGTTATGCTATTCCTGAGATCCCTGGTGTACCTAAAGAGTTTGTCCAGAAGGCAGTTGAGGGCCCAATTTTAAAAGGCCTTTTACACAAAGCCGGAGCGAGTCCATATCAGGCTAAAGTTTTAACGACGGAAATCATGGGTATTCTATTCAAGGCCCAACAGGATATGGAAGCAGAAAAGGTGAAATCCACAAAAGCTAAAGATGAGTCTTTTGCTAAAATGGCGGGAGATTTATTTGGGGCAAATAAAGACAATGTGTTAGCCAATGGTAAAAAGTTTTTGGCTGCAAATTTACCAGAGAAGGTTCGTCCGTTATTAGAAAGTTTAGATGAGAAACAATTAACAGTAGTTTTAGCAGCGACGGATGGTATGGCTAAAAAGTTTACGGGTGAAGATCCTTTCCGTGGCGGTGGTGGTAACGGCGGCGGGGGAAGTGGTGAAACAAAAGAGGCGCTTATCGCCGAGATGCAAAATATTATGAAAGATCCCGCGTATGCGGATCCATTAAAAGATCGAGTTAAAAATACAGAATTAAATCAAAAAATGGAAGTGATTCGAGGTAAGTTAAAAGTATTATCAGTGGGCAAATAAAAATATCTTGACAAAGAAAATAATATATGCTACAAGTATATTAAATTAAGTTAGCGACATTCTAGTAATCGTCCGGCTCGCCGGGGATCGACGAAAAAATAGCTGATGCCACTCAAAGATACACGTCCGGATTTCCGGGGATCGTCAATCGCTGAGACAATCGCAGTTTAACCTTTAACACGGAGGAATTCATGTCTTACGATACAGTTCAAATTACGGAGTTTAATGCTGCTCTCGATGTTCAAGAACAGCAGATGACCTCTCGTCTTTTGCCTTACGCGATTCGTAAACCCATCTCGGGCGATGATTTTGCGTATGATGGTTTGACTGAAGTTCAGGCTTACCATGCAAACGGGAGAAACCCGGATATTCAACCGGTCGAAGCAAACTTTACTCGCAGAAAAATGTCTCGCGATAGAGTAGTTGTAACTTTGTTAGTTGATAACAAAGATGTTCGTGGTATGTTAACGGATCCTCAGAGCGAATTAGCCAAACTGTGCATTGCCGCAGTTGAGAGAGAAACAGACCGTATTATTTATGATGCTCTGTTTGCGACCGTTTACACCGGACGTAGTTTTGCGACATCAGTGTCGTACACTACAGACGGAGTTACAAGCGTAGATGCCACCGCTGGATTTACGTATGAGAAGTTGTTAGAAATTCGCGCCAATTTTATTGACGCTGAAGTAGGAAATCAGGGTGTGGTCCCGATCGCTATTGGTATTTCCGGCGATGAGCATACTGATCTGATGAGCGAAGTTGAACTCACCAGCGGAGACTATACATCTCAGTATGTTATTTCCAAAGGTATTATCACCAACGCCATGGGCATGGATTTAGTGGCTTTTGGTGCCGGTTCAAACATCACGGATCCTATTTTGGAAACAGTTAGTGCTGAGAGAATTTCTTTCGCCCTGTCTGCTCGCGGTGTTGCTTTAGGTATTTCTCTTGAAAGAAAGGTAGAGGTTAAGGACTACCCGACTAAGATTGAAACTAGCATCATTAACGTAATCAAAGAGATGGGTGCCGTTCGTACCGCTGGCGTCCGTATCCAGAGAATACGTTTAACCCCGTAAGAAAGGAGCGATTTAGATGGCAGCATATAATGAATTTGTTACTCAGAATGCGTCAAGTAAAGCTGTTGACGTAGATGTTGCGGCCCGTTTCTGTGGGGCCCCGGTGAAGAAATTAGCTTTCTCTTTTGAGAAGGCCGCCGCTGATATTGATGGTTCAGTATGGCGTGTAGCTAGAATTTCGCCATTCGCAAAAATCATCAGTATCAAATTAGGCTATGATAATATCACTAGCTTAACGGATCTTGATATTGGTGTGTACAAACCTTTAGAGCTTGATGGTGCAGCTATTTCAGCCGCCTGTTTTAAAGATGGTTTGGATCCCCATACTGGAGTAGCGGCTATTACTTCTCAGTATGAACCAGCATTAGCAGATTTAGGCAAAGAAGCATATCTGATTGCTGGTATAACCGCTGCAAATGCCAAGAAATACGGTGCATTTGACATCGCGTTAACGGGTAATACAGCTGGTGCCGATGTCGGTACTATCGCTGGTGTAATTGAGTACATCGAATAAAAAGAAAGAGAGGGATAAGTTATGAGCGCTCCATCAGCACCGGTAGAAGTTTGTAACTTATCCCTCGATTTATTACGTCATAATGCTCTTATGACGGATATTGAAACTCCCACTACTGATGAAGAATCATTAGGTTCTCGTTGGTATGATGCAACCCGCCGGTCCTGTCTTAGAATGTTTCCCTGGAATTTTGCCCGTAAACGTCGTTCAATCCCCCGGTCTTCTGTGGCCCCTAGTTTTGGGTATGCGGATGCCTACGAACTACCTAATGACTATTTAGGTTTAGTTTTTATTGGAGAAAGCGCGGAAGAAAAAGAATTAGATTATTTAGTTGAAGGTGGGAAACTTTTAATTGATAACGACGGAGCATCTTCACTTCAGATTTGCTATATTTGGGATGTTACGGATGTTACTAAATTTGACCCCATTTTTCTTATGTTGTTAGTTGCCGAACTGGCAGTAGTTTTTGGCAACGCAATTACCGGATTAAATAAAAGTATTAAAGGGATGGAATTACTTAGAGACCGCTGGGAAGCTAAAGCCCGCAGTAAAAATGGCCAAGAAAATCCCCCTAGAGTTATTTACAATAGTCCTTTACAAACTAAAGCTAGTATCAGCAGACGTACTTCGTCTGATGGTATACATCTATTTCCTTAATGCTAACGAATAGTCTGCAAAATAATTTTGCTTCCGGTGAGCTGTCCCCTAATCTCTGGGGACGGACGGATAGACCTTTCTATAAAAGTGGTGTTGAGATATGTAAGAATTTTTTCCCCCTATTGACAGGGGGTTTATTATTTAGACCGGGTTTTGAGTATAGTGTCCATACACGTTTGAACCAAGACGCTTGGGGTGTACCTTTTAGATTTAATGTCGAGCAAGCCTACACATTAGAATTTACGGACTATAAATTACGTATTCATAAAGATGGTGGGGTAATTTTAGAAACAGCTAAAACCATTACTGGGATCACTAAAGCTAACCCTGGTGTTATTACGTCGGCGACGCATGGGTTTTCCACAGGAGATGAGGTTTTTATTTCCGGTGTTGTGGGGATGACAGAATTAAATAGTCAATTCTTTTTAGTAGTTAGAATTGATGCAAATACATTTTCATTAAAAGACATCGATGGAAATGCAATAAATACTACAGCGTATACTACATACTCATCCGCTGGGTCTGTGGCAAGAGTTTATGAAATTGCCTCCCCGTATACAGCAGTTGAAGGGAAGACTTTAAAGTATTGCGGGACAGCAGATTTAATGTATTCGACTCACCCAAAACACGAGCCGAGAGTTTTAATTAGATCAGGAGAAACTAGCTGGGCTATTGCTACGTATACTCGGTATTCTTCCACTAAAGTTATTACTGCAGTTTCTAAGGCTAGTCCTGGGGTAGTTACTTCCGCGGGTCATGGATTTGCTGGTGGTGAACGGATTTTTATTTCTCATATTTTAGGAATGACAGAATTAAACGACCAGGAATACTTAGTTGTTTATATTAATGCTAGTACTTTTAGTTTAACTACAGTAGCCGGAGTAGCGATAGACACAACAGCCTATACTACTTATGCTTCCGCCGGAGATATTGCAGTAGTTCGTACGGTCCCTAAAGCGATAACTGGAATTACAAAAGCCAATCCCGGAGTAATTACAATTAATGGCCACGGGTTATTAACTAAAGATAAAGTATATATCGCCGGTATTGTTGGCATGACTGAACTCAATGGAAGTTTTTATTGGGTTAAGAAAATTGATGCCAATACATTTTCTTTAACAAATGAATTAGGAGTAGACATAGATACTACGGGTTACACTACCTGGTCTTCCGCTGGTACAGTAACTTACATCGCCGGTGAATTTACAAAAATTGGGGATTTCCCCGGTGCATGCGGATTTTATGGTGGAAGATTTGTTGCCGGTGGAACAGATAATGACCCGGATGTTTTTTGGCTTTCTATGGGTCCGGATGGGGCTACGGGGGCTTCTCAATATGATGACTTTACGACGGGTACTGCTGATGATAAAGGAATGGTTTATACATTATCATCTCAGAATTTTTCTGCGCATCGTATTTTTTGGTTTAGTGGTACGTCGGGATTTATGGTTATTGGGGCTTCCAGTGGAGTATACAAAGCTAATGGTGGAGCGGATAGCGCAGCAATCACTCCGTCAGCAATTTATGTAACTCCAGTATCTAGTGTTGGGGTTGCAGATTTAATGCCTTTATTTATTGACAACCAAACGTATTATTTAGAGCAAGGGTCCCTTACTATTCGTGGTTTTGGCTATAGTTTAATGGATGATAATTACAAGTCTTTTGATAAAAATGTTCTGGCCGAAGAAATTACTAAGGGTGGGATTGTACAAATTGCTTATGCCAAAGGAAGACCAGAATTAGTTTATGCTATTCGCGCAGATGGGGTTTTATTATCGTGTACGATTCTTGAGCAAAATGATGTAGCGGGATGGGCGAGACACCCTATCGGTGGGGATGGTAAAGTGTTGAGTATTATAACAGAACCTCAGACTTCAGGTTTTGATAGAGTAGGGATTTTTGTCGAAAGAACTATTGATGGTGTTACCCGACGATATGTGGAGTATCTTTCTGAAGATCCGTTGATTCCAGATATTTCAGATTATTATTCTGGAGCAGCTAATGCTGATACGGATAAAGCTAAATTTGAAAAGATAGTATTCGAATTACAAAAACAGTTTGTCCGTTTAGACAGCGCTTTAATTTTGGATAATACTAAAGCTGGAATTCTCACTTTAGGAGCGGTTTCGGGAACCGGGGTTTCCGTAACTTCTACCGTCGCGGTATTTGAAGCCGATGATGTTGGTAAATATATTTATGTTAAATTTTTAGTAGGAACAGAAACAGGCATAGCACTAATTACTGAATTCACGTCTTCTACTCTAGTAACCGTTGATGTCCTTGAGACTTTTATGTCCGTTACGGTTCCCACTCTAGGTTGGTATTTGGCATCACCGGATGTCAAAGGTTTAGGCCATCTAGAAGGAGAAACTGTTGGGATTTTAACCGACGGTGGAGTGCATTCCGATGAGGTCGTTGCCGACGGGGTAATAACATTGGATTATCCTACAAGATATGCTATAATAGGTAAAAAGTATGAGGGTGTTATTCGAACTTTAGATTTGGATATAGCATTTTCCGGTGGTGTCGTTTCTAGTAGATTACACAACATTGAAAAATTGTTTGTTAAATTTAGAAATACTTTAGGTGGTAAATTTGGTAGTACAATTAAAGGACTTTATTCAGTATTAGAATTAATGTTTCGTCGCGCGGGCCATAGTTATTATGATCGACCGCCGGTTTTATTTTCCGGGTTAAAACAAATACCCATTCGTGATAAATGGGAAAATGAAAAGAAAATTTATATCATTCAGGATCAACCCTTACCGATGGAAATTTTAAGTATTATTCCGTCGGAAGATATAGGTGAGGAGGAGTAATGGCTAAATCTGGGGTTGGTGCGGGGAGTCTTTTATCTGCGGGGGCGAGTCTTTTTTCAGGAATTTCATCCTACATGTCTGGAATGGATTCCGCTTCTTTATTAGAGGAGCAAGGGGCCCTTTCCCAGGATGACTATTACCGTCAAGCTGCTTTAACAGTGGAGAAGGGATCTCGTCTTAGATCAAAACAGACAATGGAATATATTAGCGCCGGTGTTGAGATTGCTGGTACACCGCAGTTAATGTTAAAAGAGACTTTATCTAAATCAAGGGTTGAAGCAGCGGCTTTAAGAACTACGGGAGATAATGTACGACGTTTATATAATAGGAAGGCCGAGATCCAAGAAAATGAAAGTCGGTCTTCTCTAATTGGAGGTATTTTAATCGCGGGGGCATTGTTACTCTAATGGCTAAAGGACAGATTTCTCAATATGATATTGGTTCACTTTCTAAACAGGCAGTAGGGGTCCCGGGAGAAGATCGCTCTGGGGAAATTATTGCCCAAGGAATTATGAATGTTGGAAAGGCCTTAAAGCAACGTGAAGATGCTACGAGTACTGTCGCGGCTACTGCTAAATTTGGGGATTTTCGGGTAGATTATGAAACTCAGAAATTAGAATTGCAAAAACAATTTAGGGATAAACCTGGTGAATATCCTGAAGCGGTCAAGGCTTTAGGTTCAAAATTGGTGGATCAATATGGCCAGGGTATGTCGGGCATGATTTTCCAAAAATTTCAGTCCATCACTACTAATGCTATGGCTCAAGATGCCGACAATTCGGTTGCTTGGGCTAATAAGAGGGACAACGAAATTCAGATTGGCAATATCATGTCAGTTAAACAAAATATTGCCCTGGATGCCCAACGAGTACAGTCTCCGGAACAATTAAAAAGGGTGCTTTCTGGTTTTAGTTCCGCTAGTTTAGATGCTCAAAAATTAATTTCTCCAGAATCTGATGCGGCGTTGACTACAAAATATGCAGCATTAGCTAAAGAGAATGCCATGTATTCTCAAATTTATGCTCAACCTTCTAAAGTATTAAGAGATTTAGAGGGAGGCGCTTATCAGGGGGTGCTATCACCGGAAGAAATTTCAACATATTCTGGTAAGGCCCGAACAGCTATTCAAAATAGGGCCTATGATGATTCATTCCGCAGTATGTATTCTGCGCAAGGGGAGATCTTAGATCTTCAACAGAAGGTAGATAGTCAGTCTATCACTCCGGCTGAATTAATTGCTCGTAGACAAGCCGCTTGGGCAAATAAGGACCAAAAAGATGCTCTGGGCAATAGTGTTGTGGATCCTGAATATATCAAATCACTCGATACTTTAATCTCTCAGGTTTTAAATACCGAGAGAGATGTTAAAAAACAAATTGACCCGGTAGCACGTACGGGAAAATTAACAGAATTAAAAAACGCTTGGGACCAGTATTTACAGGAGAAGGGTCCCGGGGCTCAACCCGATAGAAATGATGTTGTCAAAGAATTAGAATTGTATAATAAAATTTCAGACGCTTACAGTCAGGGATATATTACGGAATCGGATCGTAATTCTCAGATAGATATTATGCGGACTAAGTTAAACATGAAGGCTTCAGGCAGTCCTCGAGTAAGGTCATTTAATGAGGCCATAGAAAAAGCGGGCCCGAGCCCATGGTGGTGGGATAAGAATGATGTTTTTGCTTACGGCTATGGTGAAATCAAAAATTATGTAGATAAAGCCTATGCTACGTTAGATCCGACGAGTAAACTGGATTTAACTACTCAGATGATGTCTCAATACACAAAACAAATTAAAGAGTTACCAGATACTATGATTAGTGGAATTAAAGATGACCAAGCAAAACGAAAATTTGCTCATGATACAGTGATTGGACAGACCTCTTCTGATGGGAAAGTGGTTCCGGGGATTTTGGCTAAATTTTCGGCCTACAAAGATGCCCCGTCTGGAAGAACATTATATTTTGGGGACACTACAACCGAAAACGGAGTGAGGAAACAATTTATGGGTATGAATCCAGAAACCGGAGCGCCCAGATGGAAATATGTAGAGGGGGAAATCATTACCAACACTAAAGGACAGCGCGCTAGAGTTTTAGCGGATGGAAAACTTGAGGTATTATAATGGCCGGTGAAATTCTTACTGAATCTGAATTTTTTGCTGGGGAAGCCCCGGTCCAAGAGTCTGCTCCCGCGGGAAAAAAGATTGTTACAGTTGAATCTTTTATGGGGGATGAGGTTGAGAAGCCTACGGCAGTTATTCCAGCAGTTCCGGAACAACATAAAAATGAATTTATAAAAACTATTGGTGATAGTATCTATGGGGTTATGGTAGATTCAGCCCTTACTATCGGTGGTTCGGCCCAAGGCGGGATATCAAATATCAATAACTTTATAGGGGTCATAACGGGTCTTAATTCTTTTCAAAAATATAGAGAGACTTTTGTTGCACCGGGACAAGAAGCCGCACAACAGGCAGATCTTGCAGTCCCAAAAGAAAACCTTTTCTCTAAGGCTTATTATGATACTTTAAGTGCATTAGGGGGAATGGCGCCTACTATTCCCTTTGATGTTCTTACTGGTGGGACAACAAAGTTACTGTTGGCTGGCCGAATTATACCTAAAATGGAATCAATGCTCGCTAGACTACCTAATTTTACTATTGGTATGGGATGGCGTGGAATGGTAGAAGGAATTGAGGGATCTTCTAATCCAGGTGAAGCAGTTGTTAAAGGTATTGTCGGCGCAGCTGAAAGTACTGGAATTGGATTATTATTTGCAAATGCTGGGGTGGGTTTAAAAGGTATTGGAAAAATGGCGGCATTAGGTTTGGGAGAAAAAGTTTACAATGCCACTAAAGAAGGTCGTCCGCCCACTTCTGATGAAATGCTTGAAGGGATAACTGGTGGTGCGATGCTCGGGTTAGTGTTTACTGCAGTTCCGCATTTAATAGAAGGCACCCAGATTGCTGCTGAAAAAGTTGCTTTAAAGGAACACCAAACTAAATTTGAAAGCACAAAAGATATGTCTAAAGTTTTAGAGATTACAGACAATCTTTTAAAGGATGAACGAATTCGTCCAGAGATAAGAGAATCTTTGGCCCAACCTTTTGTGGATATGCTAAACAAGAGGGGTAAATTAGTAGTCCCTGAATTAAAAGCGGGGACTTGGAAAGATGCCAGTTCGTTGTCTTTGCTTCGTGAAACTACGGAACGTAATCTTGAAGGGGTTGCTAAAGCGGAAGCCCCTAAAGTAAAAGAATTTACTACCGAACGAATTAAAGAGAATGAAACTATGTCTGCTAAATGGCAAACGGATTATCGTCAGTTAATAGAGCAAAAAATTAAAGAATGGGGAATTAAACCCAATAGTTTAGCTGATAAATTAATTCAGCGCTTTGGTGAAAAGAGAATGACCTTAGAGGAATTGAAGGCGGAATCACCAAAGAATTGGGGTAATGTAGTTACCGCTGCTGGGTGGTTTAAAGAGCAATACGGTGATTTATTAAAGACAGTTAATGGTATTCGTGATCGCTATGGGTATGAGCCAATTCCTGAAAGAGAGGATTATTTTAGACACTTTCAAGAATTAAGTACCGTCTCTGAAGTTTTTGGTTTAGATTTAGGGGGCACAAATCCTCCAACTTCGATTGCTGGTATTGTTAGAAAGCCTAAACCTGGCAAGCCTTTTACTCCCGTCGAGTTAAAACGATTAGGTGGTAAATTTACTGAATCCGCTATTGGCGGTTTTGATAATTATTTAAGTTCTGTTGCCAAACAAATTTTTCATACTGATAGTGTACAACGTATGAGAATGTTAGATAACTATATTCGTGGCCAGGCAGAAACAAATGAGAATATAGATCTCTCAAATTTTATGACTAATATCCGGGATTACACAGATATTCTCGCCGGACAGCCAGCAGATATTGATAGAACAATTCAACGCACCGTCGGACGTACGGCTTATGGACTTATGAGATGGTTAGATAAACGAACCGCGGCGAATATGATTGGAGCAAATATTTCTGCAGCAGTGTCGAATAATATTGCTTTTGTAACATCAATCCCGACTACGGCAAAAGTTCCGGCGCTAAAAGGACTTTTTACTTCTGTTATGACTCCTTTTGTTAAACCGGGTTTTAAAGTAGATGGGGTTAGTAGTGAACTGTATACTCGTCGTTATCTGGATCAAAAAATAAATCTAACTTTTACAGATAATGCTGCGGAAGTTGCGGCTAATGTCTTTCAAGTAGCGGATCAATTTGCGGTAAAAGCAATTATTGCTGGAAAATATTATGAAGGCCGCAGTAAAGGTTTGGATGCAAAAACAGCTATGCGCGAAGCAGATAATTATACAAGTGGTCTTGTTACGGATAGAAGTACGGGGCAATTACCGGTGTTGATGGAGTCAAAAAGTTTAAGGGTATTTACCAGATTTCAAACCGAAGTTAATAACATGGTTTCATTTTTACAAAAAGATGTACCGGAACAATATCACGGGGACATTAAAAAATTAGTTGGGGTGTATGCTCAATTTGCGGTTTATTCTTGGATATTTAATAATTTGTTTGAAGAAGTCGCGGGTCGTCGTCCGACGATTGACCCTATTTATATGGCTTCAACGCTATTAGGAATAAATAAATCCGGTCGGGGAAAAGAATTAACTGAACGTATACAGACAGCTTCAAAAGATTTTGTAGGTAGTTTGCCTTTTGGGAATATGTTTCTTGAAGGTGGCCGTCTCCCGGTACAGGCGAGTCTTCCTAACCCAAGTAAAATGTTTGATGATCCATTAGGAGAATTCTCTAAACCGTTGTTTTATTTAGGACTTCCTTTTGGTGGGGGGCAGATAAAGAAAACTTTAGGGGGTATGGTAGATTTTGCTAAAGGTTATTCCGCTACTCCTAAAGGTGAAGAAAGATATGGCATACATCAAGATGTTAGAAATTTTATGCAAGGATTTGTCTTTGGGAAGAATGCTTTTCCCGAGGCTGTTAGATACTGGAGTTTACCGGAAAATGAAAGATAATTGACAACCACTATTTTTATGATAAGATATAACAAGGAGGGTTTTTAAAATGACAGTTACAGCTTCGTACACACCAGTTTTAGATGAGGCCGATGGAGTAGAGACAGATTATGATTTTGGTTTTAAAGCCTTAGGATCGTCGGATGTAGTGGTTGCATTAGTAGATAAAATTACTTTAGTTGCCACGCCCCAGAGTATATCTACGCATTATACAGTAGAATTAAATGTGTCTACTCCTGGAGGGACAATTAAGTTTCTTAGTGCCCCCGCGGATACAAACTATGTTTCAATTCGCCGTGGTGTAGCCGTTACACAAACAGCTGATATCCCTTCTGGTGGTTTATTCCGAGAAGTTCAAGTTGAGAATGCTTTAGACAAAGCAATTATGATTTTACAAGAATTACAAGAGGTTATTGGTAGGGCCCTTTTACAAAGTCCGTACAGTTCAACTGTAAATTTGGCATTGCCAATAGCAGTTGCGAATAAAATTATTGGTTGGGATGCCACGGGAACGGCGTTAGAGAATAAAATTGCTATTGATGCGGATGTTGTGGCGGCAGCGGCAGCGAGTGCTTCAGAAGCCGCGGGATACGCGAGTTCTGCTAATACCTCAAAAACAAACGCGGAAACTGCAGAGACAAACGCTGAGACAGCTGAAACAAATGCTGAGACAGCTCAGACAGCAGCAGAGGCAGCAGCAAGTGATGCAGCTACTTATTCGTCTTTGGTTACCCTAAATGCTCAAACCGATAATTATACTTTAGTTTTAACTGATCGAAATAAATTAGTAGATATGAATAAGGCTACAGCAGTCAATCTTACAATTCCATTAAATTCATCCGTAGAATTTCCTGTTGGTTCAGTAGTTAATTTACGTCAATTAGGTGCCGGTCAAGTTACAATTGTTGCAACAGGCGGAGTAACAATAGTGAAAGAAATCGGATTACAAACTACCGGACAATATGCAGTTGCAGCTTTACTGAAAACAGCTACTGATACTTGGTTAGCTTATGGAGCTCTGGAGGCTTAATGTTTGCCAACAACAGATTCACATTTGGAGTAACTGCAATCAAGTCAATTTATGTGTTTGATTTGATGGAATATATTTCTGATGCTCTAGCGCAAGAAGCTTATGTAACAAATGCTTCGGCAGTTTCAGCTCCAACTGGTGGCACAATTATTACTGATGGCGCTTATACAATACATAAATTTACTTCAGACGGAACATTTACGCCATCTAAGTTAGGAAGCGTTCAAGTTTTAGTAGTTGCTGGTGGCGGTGGTGGTGGCTATAAGAGTCCTTATCTTGGAGGTGGTGGTGGAGCAGGAGGAGCACAATATTCGTCTTCTACTGCAATCACTGCTCAAGCATACACTATAACTGTTGGTGATGGTGGCGCAGCAGACAATAATGGTGAAGATTCTTCAGCTTTAGGAATAACGGCAACTGGCGGAGGAAGAGGAGCTAACGCGCAATCTACTGGATATAATGGTGGTTGTGGAGGAGGCGCAGGAAGAGGAGCTGGTGGTACTGGTTCTCAGGGATATGATGGGGGAGACACTGGAGGTAGTGGTGATGCAGGATGCGGTGGTGGTGGAGGAATGGGTTCTGCAGGTGGCGATGGAAATGACTCAGGAAATTGCGGAGATGGTGGAAACGGAACAAGTACTTATTCTGATTTATTGATTGCTGCAAGCGCTGGAGTTGATGTAGGTGGAGTTCATTATATTGCTGGTGGAGGTGGTGGCGGTAGAAATTATAACGTATCTAGTGGGTATCGTGGTATAGGAACTCACGGTGGTGGTTCAGGAGCAATGAATGATGTTGCCTCTACAGCAGGAACGGCTAATACGGGTGGTGGTGGTGGAGGTGGTGGCGGTAGTGGTGCCGGCAAAGCAGGTGGATCAGGCATAGTAATTATTCGCTACTTAACAACAGCTTTTACTGATCCAGTTCTCCAATGCTACTCAGAATCTACAATAAAAACTCAAGGATCTTATTCGCTCAAATCTGTTGCAGCAATTACGGCTTCACTAAATAAAACTTTAACAAAAACTTTATCAAGTCCATTAGATTTATCTAATATAAAAAGTTTCAATATTCTTATTCGTGCAAGTCGAACTGAAAGCAATATAAAAATAGGATTGCATTGTTTAGGTTCAACAACAAAAGCAACAGGCGGGACTATTTCGACCGATGGAGATTATACAGTACATAAATTCGACACTGTTGGAAACGCAACATTCACTCCA
>Ga0247841_10002016_pt1 | contig 42330 bp, 41 predicted proteins | sample LaCruzMarch2015__2_FD_192410 | JGI IMG/M metagenome (GOLD analysis project Ga0247841, IMG submission 192410) | Freshwater microbial communities from meromictic Lake La Cruz, Castile-La Mancha, Spain - LaCruzMarch2015_18m | ecosystem: Environmental > Aquatic > Freshwater > Lake | place: Spain...
CAGAATAGCAAATCAGAGGGGAAAATGCAATAAAAAAAGCCTGGAAGCCGATATAATTCCAAGCTTTATTTCAGATTTTGTTTTGTGATTTCAGGTTTGAGTGGGAAAAAGGTTGGGAAGTTCACATACAGAGCTTGTCTTTCAAAATGAGGAAAAGGATAAACGAGCGGCAGAGCTGGTCCTGGCAAATAAGGAACTCCTCTTTCAGGCAGGAGAGAAAGCGGACCGGGCAGCCGAATTACTCATAGCCAATACAGAGCTTGTCTTTCAAAATGAGGAAAAGGATAAACGAGCGGCAGAGCTGGTCCTGGCAAATAAGGAACTCCTCTTTCAGACAGGAGAGAAAGCGGACCGGGCAGCTGAATTACTCATAGCCAATAAAGAGCTTGTCTTTCAGAACGAGGAGATCGCCTATATTAGTCACCACGATTTTTTAACAGGATTGCATAATAGAATTTTCTTTGACGAGGAAAAAAAGCGACTAGATATCCCAAGTCAATTGCCCATCTCGATTATTATGGGAGATATTAACGGTTTGAAATTGGTGAATGATGGTTTTAGTCATGCTAAAGGTGATGAATTACTTATCATAGTATCCAAGATATTAGAAAGCTGCTGTAGGAAGGAAGATATTGTTTCCAGAATCGGAGGAGACGAGTTTGGGATTATTCTTCCCCAAACAGATAGTAAGCAAGCTCAACTACTATGTAGTCGCATATCTGAAGCTTGTAATGCATGTGCGTTACATAAAAGCTTGATCTATCTTAGTATTTCTTTAGGTTACGCAACAAAAACCATAAGCACTGAGACGCTGGATACTGTTATGATGACCGCTGAAGAAAATATGTCAATGCACAAGTTATTGGAAAGGAAGAGTGTTCACAATTCAATAATCGCATCAATAAAAGCAATAATGTTTGAAAAAAGTCAAGAAACAGAAGAGCATACAGAGAGAATGGTACAACTGTCGAGGTCAATAGGCCTGGCTATGTCTCTGACAGAGGACCAACTGAATGAACTTGAACTATTATCCACCTTGCATGACATAGGTAAAATGGGCATAAGTGCTGAGATCCTATCAAAGCCGGGTAAGCTTAACGATAGGGAATGGGCTGAAATACGGAAGCATCCTGAAATTGGTTTTAGAATTGCACAAGCAACTTCTGAGCTTTTTCCTATAGCAGAATATATCCTTTACCATCACGAAAGATGGGATGGTAAGGGATATCCTGAAGGTTTAGTTGGAGAAAAAATACCCCTTCTTTCACGCATTGTGGCTATTGTCGATGCTTTTGACGCAATGACCAACGATAGGGTATATCGTTCAGCAATGACAAAAAAAGAAGCTTTAGAAGAAATTAGAAGAAATTCTGGAACCCAATTTGATCCAGAGCTTTCCAGGATATTCATCGAAAAAGTGAGTTAGTCCGTAGAACTACGCACCGATGCTAGAACCTGGGTAATATGTGTGGATTGTACTTGGTAATGGAATTCCTCTGGCTTATAAGGGATAGGCTTCTCTAGTAAACCGCGCCCTTGCCTTCAACCATCATATCATAGGCCTGTTTGACGCGTTCGTAGTTCTGGTCCCTGTCAAGCGCCAGGCCACGCCCTATTCCGTCTACAATGTACCCCGTTCCGATGTTCTGAAGCTTGTTCTCAAGATCCATCAACAACGTTGGTGCTGAACCAGGTTCGGTGGACCTGCCGTCGAAGATGATATGGAGATACACCTTCTGAAGATCCTGGGCCTTTGCCATTCTAGCCACCGCCACAGCGTATTCCATACTTCCGTGGGAGGACTTGTAGGTCAGGTAGGTTATCAAATGCAGCGCCCGGCTGTTTTCCCGGGCCCTCCTGATGGACTGGAGAATTATAGGATTCTCCTCGAACGAGCCGTCCGCGATTGCCCTGTCTATGCGTATGTCATCCTGAATGACGCAACGCCCGGTACCGAGGTTCATATGACCGGCCTCGGAATTTCCCGCTTTACCGGATTCCAGTCCCACATGTGTACCTGAGGCGTTCAGACGGCACCTGGAGGAGTTGCGGACAAGACTATCCCAGTACGGGGTTGAAGCCAGGAAAACCGCATCGTTGTCGTCCCCTGAACCAAGTCCCCAGCCGTCAAGGATCACAAGAAGGACCTTGCGGTTTGTTCCCCAATCCCTGTTCCCCGTCAGTTTGTTCCCGGTCATCCCAGTGGGCTTCCCAATGCCCATTATATCAAGAATTGTCGGGGCAACATCACAGAGGGCCCCATCTTTCAGCTGTATCATCTCACCGGAGTCTCTCGGATCCAGAAGGATGAAAGGCACTGGGTTTGTGGTATGGGCTACATCAGGTGTTCCGTTTTCAGTGTAGAGCTTTTCAATATTACCATGGTCCGCAGTGACGACCACCACGTAATCACGCTTTAGCGCCGTCTCCACAACATGTTCAAGGTTGCTGCTTACCGCTTTGCAGGCCTCAAGCTTGGCTTCAGTGCTGGACGTATGACCTATCACATCGCCGTTTGCGAAGTTGACGACGATAAAATCATATCCGCCCAGGGCATCTTCAACTACCCTTGCGACCTCCGGAAGGGAAAGCTGAGGCACTGTGTCAAAGGAAACGCCCTTGGGAGAAGGGATACACCTGTCAGTTTCTCCAGCAAAACTATCATTGTCACCACCGTTGAAAAAGAAAGTCACATGGGCATACTTTTCTGACTCAGCACAATGGAACTGGGTTTTACCAGCCTTTGATAGCACTTGAGCTAAAGGAAGGCTGACTTTACTGGGTGTGAATGCGATTGGAAGACATCGGAACTTCTCGTGGTACTGTGTAAGCAGGACAAAATCCAGACCATGAAGGTATTTTCTGGGAACAGCGGAAAAGGCAGAGTCAGTGAACATCTCAGTAAGCTCAATCTCACGTTCACCCCTTCTGCAGCAAAAGATGACGCTGTCACCAGATTGTATCCGCGTTTGCGAGCTGTTTACCAAAGCGGTCATGTGATAGTCATCCAGACCGTTGGCATAGGCTTTTTTTACAGCTTCCGCCAAGGCGTGTCCACCATGCTCAGTTTTCTTCATTCCCTTCTCCATTCTAGATAGTATTCCGTCTTTCCCGTTCTTCTCCGATGTCTTTGCTCTCAGGCCTGTACCATGTAGGATCCTTGATTTTGATAAAACACTGGTCTCCAGTCCTGAAAAAGTTCCTATGGGGTGTCTGGACCATGATGGAATTCTTGCCCACAGACACCAGATATTCCATGAAATCCGTCTTTGAGATTCTTTTGAGGATTGTGGTCCTATAGCCATCCTCCCGGTTGACATCAATCGCGTTGGGTCTGGTGGCCATTACGTAGTCACCTTTCAGCTCCAAAGGAGTTCCGGTGAACAGCAGGTTGGATTCATCTTCTTTCAAAAAAGCTCTTCCGTCCCTAATCACCACATCCGTGAAATTGGACTGTCCCAGGAAACTGTGGACAAAGCGGTTGACAGGCTTTTGATACAGCTCCTGCGGAGTTCCGATCTGTTGGATGTTGCCCATGTCCATCACCAGCATCCGATCAGACAAAGCCATGGCCTCCGCCTGGTCGTGGGTGACGAAGATGATGGTAAAGCCGAATTCTCTCTGAAGCCTCTTGATCTCAAAGCGCATTGACTCACGTAGATGCGGATCGAGATTTGAAAGCGGTTCATCAAGGAGCATTACCTCTGGATTGACGACTATCGCCCTAGCCAGGGCAATCCTCTGCTGCTGGCCGCCGGATAGGTCTGAAGGATAGACTTTTTCAAGTCCGTCAAGATTGCAGTGGTGAAGAGCCTCCTCAACGCGCTTCCTAATCTGTGTGTGCGGATACTTTTTCACCTTCAGAGGGAAGGCTACATTCTCATAGACATTCAGATGGGGCCATACGGCAAAGGCTTGGAAAACCATGCCCAGTTCCCGCTTCTCCGGTGGAAGGTAGATATTTTTCTTCCTGTCGGAAACAAGCTTACCGCCAAGGTAGATCGAACCTTCAGAGAGATCTTCAAAACCTGCGATCATACGCAGTGTTGTGGTTTTTCCACAACCGGATGGACCGAGGAAGGAGAAACATTCACCTTTTGTTACGGAAAGATTGAAATCCCTGACTGCGACAACTGTTCCCAACGCCTTGGTTGTAAATGACTTTGTTACATGTTCAAGTACTATCTGGTCCATAATCAGCCTCTCTTTCTGTCTTTGGTGATGGCCTTGACCGCGTTGTTGCAGATGATGATCAGCGTGATTGTGACCACCGAAAGGGCTGCCGCTGGAGCTATCTGGCCATTGATTCTCAACTGGTAGATGGCAACCCCCAACGTCCTGCTGTTTGGCCCGTACAGAAGGATGGATGTGGTCAGTTCCCGCATACAGGGAAGGAACACCAAGAAGAATCCGGATATCATGGCGGGCTTGATCAAAGGCAGGGTAACATCCCTGAGGGTATCCAGGTGCGACGCGCCACAGGATCTGGCCGCCTCCTCAAGCGAGCCATGGACCTGTTGCAGGGCAGCAGAGCTTGACTTGAGCACATAAGACAGATACCTGGCGATGTATGCCACAAGGATTATCCATATGGTGTTGTACAATGTGATGCCGAAGAAAGCCCCGGACCAGGCGAGCATGCACCCTATGGCCATGACGGTTCCTGGCAATGAATACGGAAGAACCGCCATCATTTCAAGCGCCGTGCCCCCTTTGGGTTTCACCTTGTAGATCACATAGGCAAGCATTGTTCCCAAAAGAAGGCAGAAAAGACCGGCGGAGAATGCTAGGAACAGAGAGTTTTTCACTGAATCGCGGACCATGATATTGCCTACGAAAATCCTGCGGAAATTAGCCAATGTCATGTTTTGCGCAAGGAACGGCAGGCCGTACGCTTTCACAAAGCTGACTAGGATTATCATGACAATTGGCGCCACGACAATAAGGCCCAGAAACAACAGTGAGAACACCAGAAGAGGATACTTGGCTCCCCTGAGCTTGATGAGCATAGGACGCATCGATTTTCCTTTGATGATGTCATATCGTCCATGAGTTAGGAGACGTCTCTGTACGAGGAGTGCGATAGAGACGACGAATACCAGGACAATGGAGAGAGCGGCCGCCTGCCTTATGCCCTCGAAACTTCCACCAGCCCTGTTCATCAGCTCGACTATCATTGTGGGCAAGGTGAAGATACTTTGTGAATAGCCCAGCATCGCTGGTATTCCGTAGTTTGACAGAGACGTGATGAGTACCAGAAGCATTCCCGATGAAATGGCAGGAATGGTAAGGGGAAGGGTGATCTTTCTGATCACATACAGCTGGCTTGCTCCCGCTATCCTCGCGCTTTCCTCAAGGGTCGGGTCCATGCGCTCAAGCGCGCTGACCACCTGCATGTAGACAAACGGGAAGTAGTAGACAACTTCAATGATAATGATACCAGCCACACTGTTGATGTTGAACGGTGCCTTTGTAAGGTTGAAAAGAGACATCAGGGCTTTGTTCACATAGCCTCCGCGGCCTGAGAACATCATGTCCCATGCCATGGCAGCCAGAAACGGCGGAATCATGAACGGGATGGAGAACAGGAACTTCATCAATCCCTTCATGGGAATATCACTCCGCCCGAGAAGCCATGCGAAAAATACCCCCACAACGGTAGCGAGGGCGGTTGAGAAAACTGCTATCACCAACGTATTCCACATGGAACGGAGATTGCTTTTCTGGAAGATGACCTGCTGTAGCATGGCGATGTCTATTTTTGTTCCGTCCCAGAAAGCGTAATAGAGAATCATGAATACAGGAAGGACGACCACAGTTATCAGAGCAATGTAACAGAGAATGGTCATCATCCGGTCAAAGGGAAAGCCCCCATTGCCTTCCAGGCGTATCAGATTGCGGTTTTTAACTCTGGAAAACATCACGCATCCTCCCTTTCAAAATATCTTTCCTCAAGAAAGGCCAGCCCCACTTCCTGTCCCTCTGCATAGGATCTTGCGTTTTCGGAAGTGGCAATCTGCTGGACCCGGATTTCCAGTCCTGAAAGCCGGACGAAGTAGTTATACATATTGCCTAGGAAAACTGCTTGTGAGACTATCGCACGCACAGGGCTATCATCATCAAATACAATGTCCATAGGCCTGATACCGAGCATTGCTTTCTTCCCTGCCAGTTTCTCGGGAATCTTGGATTTGAAAAGAATCTTCTCCTCAAAATCAAAGAAGACTTTCCCGTCATCAACCATTACGGGAATGAAGTTTGATACTCCTATGAATTGGAAGACAAACCTATTTGCAGGATTCTTGATGATCTCCTCATCAGTTCCAATCTGGGCGATTGACCCGTCGAGCTCAAGAATCACTATTTTGTCGCACAGCTGCATGGCTGCTTCCTGATCATGTGTGATATAGATTATCGTCGTACCCAGCCTTTGTTGCAGCATGCGTATTTCAACAAGCATCTGCTCGCGGAGCTTGGCATCAAGGTTTGTGATTGGCTCGTCCATGATAAGGAAATCGCTGGACGAAGTCAGTGCCCGTGCAATTGCGACTCTCTGCTGTTGTCCACCGGAAAGCTGGGAAGGCATGTACTTCTCATAACCCAACATATTGACCTGCTCAAGCGCATTATTCACCTGTGGGCTTATCTCCTGCTTTGACAGCCTGCGCTTTTTCAGAGGATATGCGATATTGTCATAGACGCTGAGGTGAGGCCAGACAGCATAATCCTGAAAGACCACACCTATGTGCCTCTGCTCAGGGGGGGTGTCGATTCTATCCTTGTGACTGAATATTGTCTTCCCGTCAAGTTTCACTGTTCCCTGTTGCGGTTTGATGAAACCGCAGATTGTCCTGGCGATGGTGGTCTTCCCGCAGCCCGAGGGTCCGACTATGCCTATGATCTGGCCCGGTTCAACCTTCAGCGAGAAATCCTTGAGAACCACATGTTCACCATAGCTTACACAGATGTTTTTCAGTTCAACCTTTTCCACACATCACCCCCTGGAAACAATGCATGCTGGACGCATGGCGCCCAGCATGCGGATTCGGAACAACCGCGATTATTTCTGTTTCTTGAAGTATGAATCAAACTGGTCAAGAAGGTCATTGCTGACCTTGGCAAGATCAATCCAATCAATCGGAAGTGCTTTTGCAGCAATATCGGTGGCGGTCAGCATTCCGGCAGGAAGTTCAACGCCGTCCACGACGGGAGTGATATTGTACTGGGTGAGCAGTTTCTGACCACCGTTGGGGTCAAGGATGAAATCATACAGAAGCTTTGCCAGCACTTCGTGTGGAGCGCCGGTGGGGATGGCGATGGGACATGGAACGGCGACAATGTCCTTGGTATCATGCCAGCCGATTGGGGAGCCTTCAGCCATGAGATTCTTGGTGTTGTAATCAACGCCAAAGGCAATCTTGTAGGAACCGGCTGCGACGGCATTGTTCGTTGCACCCGAACTTGACTGGAGCTCTGTGCCCATCTCACCGAGTTTCCTGAAATAATCCCAGCCGTATTTTGTATTGTGGGTCATCGCATAGACTAGTGCCTTGGTTGACCCGGAACCAGTCGGATCTGTCATGATCAGCTGTTTATCAAAATTCGGGGCAAGCAGACCGTCCCAGTTGTCCGGGGCTTCCTTGTCGGAACATGATGTCGTGCTGAATGTGATGCCCATGATCAAAAGACGGGCTCCAGTATAGTAACCTTCAGCATCCTTGAACTTGGGGTCAACACCCGTTGCGAACGGGGTCACATATTGGACAAGATGGTTGTCAGCTTTGAGATTGATCATAGCTGACGGATCGGCAAGCCATGCCAGGTCGCATGTTACGGATTTGGACTGAAACTCCGTTGAGAGTTTTGTGACGCACTTGCCGGATGTGGCAGAATAGTAATCCAGCTTGACATTCGGATACTTGGCCTCAAAAGCATTCTTCAAGGCAATAACGACATCCTCGCCTGTAGAAGAATACAGCATGACCGTTCCACTGTATGAAGCGTTGGTATCAGCAGATGCGACAGGAGCATTGGCCTCTGTGGCTCCACCGGCGAACACGGGCAACAGTAAAGCCGAAATCAGCAAGCAAACAAGAGTGTACCTTTTCATATCACCTTTCCTCCTTGATAACGGGCCTGAGCCCAAAAGGTGATTTGAGTATAAATTATGGGATTTTTGCCTGATAGTACAAAATTATGATTTTTTTATAGGTTGTTCGAAATTTGTATTTTTTTCTATTTTTCTTTTATCTTGTCAAGAATTAGTCTTGTCATGCATACTATACATATTATGCTTGGAGAATACCATGTCAAAACTGAAACGCAGGATCAGGCTTTTCATGTCGCTGACTTTCACCGGTTCGCTTATAGGAATGTTTCTTATTTTTCTAATTCTCATGGTCATTCTCTACAGCCAGTTCCAGGAATCACTGCTCTCATCCCTTACCAAACAGAACGAGGATTTCGCCTCCCAGGTCAGGTCAACCACAGAATTCGCTGATGAGATTCTGATAAGCACCACAAACCAGATATTCTACGACCCTGCCGTAACACTGCTGAGAAAAAACGATGAAATTTCAAACTTCGACTTCATTGACGGAATAAGACGGATAAACAATATCACGGCATCAGCCTTCCTGATTGATTCAATCTACATCTATAACGGCAAGCATGATTATATATACAGTACTGCCCAGTATGGGGCGGTCAACGATAATGCCGAGCATTTCAAGGATAAGACCGCTGTACAGATGCTCCGTGAACGCCGAAACGAACAGCGTCTGGTCATGATTCCCCGCAGAACATACATATTCAGTGGTTCAGGTAATCCAGCAATCTATTCGTTCATGTTCTTTGAGACGGATTCAGATGGAATCCCGGATAACAATGCAATTCTTCTCAACCTAAAGGCCTCAGCTTTCACTAGGCTGTATTTAGGCAGTGACTTCCAGAACCAAGCGTTCATTATGAACAGTGAAGGTAGCCTGATTGTTTCTCAGGACTCTTTGGCAGAAAGTGCCAGGCAGATCCTTATCTCCAGAATCCTCACAGAAAGTGAGAATGGCAAGACCAGCGGTTATTTCACCTTCCGCAATACGGATGGAGACAAACTTCTCTGTTTCTATTCATCCATTGGGGAACACAACTGGCTCTATGTGAAAACCCTTTTGTACGGGGAAGCCTTTCCTGCTCTGCTGCATTCACGCAACCGTACCCTTATTATCATCTCCGTCATAATCCTGATTCTTGTGGCGGCATCCATTCTGATCGCCAAAGGTGTCTATGTTCCCTACAGAAAGATTTCAGAAAAGATTTCCAATGCAACCTCCGGTAGCGGGAAAGAGAATCCGGACCAAATCATACGGAACCTTGACCAGCTTATTGATGAGCACGACAGCCGGGAATATTTGGAACCCATGATAAAAACCGAAGTCCTCATGGACCTGCTTCTGGGAAAGACGTCTATCAATACATCCGACTTCAACTTTGAGTCCTACCACCTTCAGATAGCCATAGACTTTCCTGTCACACTCTATCTTCTGAACACCAAGGAGGGAGTGCTTATCACTGAGGAAATCCAGGAGAAGATTCCGTATTGCGAAGCAGTGGCGGTCAATTTCTACACCATCCTTTTTCTCCAGCCCATGAGTCAGGATCAGGAAATCCAATCACGAAGCGAACTCATCCGAAAACATCCAGACATGCTTCTCATCTACTCCGAGGAGATTAGGGATTGGTCTTTGATTCCAGATACATTCCAGAAGCTCAGAGAAACCTGGCAGCTCAGATTTCTGCATCCTGAGATACTGTTGATTGCTCTGAAGGATCAACCACTGAGAAGACATTCAATGGCTCCTCTATCCGAGAAATCCGCGGCGGCAATAGGGTTCCTCAAGAAAGGATTCTACGCAAAGACCGTGGAAACCTGGGACCTTTTTGTTCGGGAACTAGAGGACAAACAGTACTCAACTATCAATGTTGCGTTGATAAACATCACAAATGCCATCCTCAAGCTTGCTTGGGATTACAAAGTGCTTGACTCAACATATGAGGAAGCCTGCATGGCTTACCAGATGACGATTGTCAACCTTGATGACATCCAAGAACTGGATGATCTTCTGGACGGTCTTTTCCGTAAAATCACCGACTATGTCCAACAGATTCAGCAGACCAGCAAGAAAGGCACAATCCAGGAGATTTCCGCATACCTTGCCCAAAACTACACCGACATGCAGATTTCCACCAAGTCAGTGGCCGATGTTTTCAACATGTCGCCCGCCTACCTGTCCCGGATTTATAGACAGGGCCGGAGCCATTCCCTGATGTATGAGATAAATACTCTGAGGATTCAGTGTGCCAGGGAGTGTCTTGCCGATCCTGACTGCTTGATAAAAGATATTCCCCAGAAAATAGGTCTTGAAAACTCACAGTACTTTTTCCAACTGTTTAAGAAAATGACAGGGAAGACACCCCGGGAGTATCAAAACAACCTGAAAATACTCAGAAAGACAGAGACTGTGAAACAGCGCAGACAACTCTGACTTTCAGGTTTCCGATCCATGCTGACAGGGAACGGCAATCCTCAGTCTTGGCATGAAACAGCATGACCGCTGAGGGTTTGACTTTTTCTATCAGATTCTTGATATCATTCTGGTCTGGGTGCACCTTGATGGTGAGCGACTCCACTTCCAGCTTTATGGCTTCCTTACGGCGGTATCCTGGGTCCAGTATCATCTTCCCCAACGTTCCCACTGCGACATGCCCGCTTATGATCACTTTATTCCTGCTGTCATTCTTGATTTTCTCAAAGTACCGACCTGAAACGGAGCTTGTCATCATGCCATCAGGACATAAAACGGCACATCCGTTTAAATTACCGTCAGATCCGTCTTCAACTTCGATAAAGCTTCCCTGTGCTTTCCATAACGGAGATGTGGAAATCCACTCGACCTTGTCTTTAAGCACAGAAAAGTTCTTTAGGATGCTCTTTTCTACCATCAAAGGTACTTTCCGTTCCAAAAGATACAAGAAGAGGTCAATTCCCCGTCCGTTTGCAGGTACCGGAAGCAACACAGTTCCGTTTCCGCCTATCGTTTCAACAACAGATACAAGAAGGCTCTCATACTGATGTCCTTGGTCAAGTGTTCTCGCGGCATATGCCGCGTCAGTGACAAGGATGTCACACCTGGGCATTTCATCGGCTTTCAACAGCAAAGAGTCAAAACAGATATCCCCAGTATAAAGAAGCGTGGTACCGGTAAAGTCAAAATGGTACCACAGACTACCTAGCATATGGGCACTTCGCCCCGTAAGGACCCTGACACCTGAGACCGCATGGTCTCCAGGCTCTAGTGGATGGAAATCAAGAAGATCAATGTTGTTTTCATCAAATGGAAGAGTTCCGCCTTTTTCTTCCACATAAGATATCCATTTTCCCATAAAGCTCTTGGCTAGCGGAATGGTCTCGGAACTGCAGAACACGGGTCCACGGTATCCGAGCTCATAAAGATATGGCAGGGCGGCACTATGGTCTTCGTGCGCATGTGAAAGAAATACAGCATCGATAGATAATGCAATCTCCCTGGTTATCAGAGGATAGACACGCTCAACCGAGGAAATCTCCCGTAGCACACCACAGTCAAGCAGGAAGCGTTTCTCTCCTGAGGTAACATAAAAACAATTGCGTGCGTCTTCACCGCTGCCACCTAATGACTTGACTGTGATCATCTGACCCTCATTTGACAGAATTCTAAATCAATTTCACCTTCCAGACAAGGACTGTTGTGTCTGTACCTGTACCTGTACCTGATACCAAATGTCCATTTTAAAACAGCTTCCGGCCCAAGTTGACTGGAAGCTGTTTCGACTAGTGGAGCAATGAATCAGTTCTTGATTATCACTCTGAACGTACCCGGGACTATTGAAGCCTCGAAAGCTTTCTGTGCTTCTTCAAATGGAAACACTTTGGCAATGAGAGGTTTCATGTCAATGATGCCATAATTGATCAGTCTGTTTGCGACGAAAAAATCTTCAGCATTGGGGCTTATTGAACCGGTGAGGATTATCTCATTTCCGTGTAGCTTCTGAGGACTGACAGGAGTAGGTGCATCCGGATGCATTGAACTGTACTGGATTACACTCCCGCCTTTTCCGGCCATCTCAATGGCCTGAGGAACAACAGAAGGAATCGCCGTGGTATTGAACACGCACTCAGCTCCCCTCCCTTCGGTAAGGCTCTTTACATACTCCACCGGATCATGCTCGAGTGGATTGAATGTAATGTCTGCACCGAGTTGATGGGCAAGTTTTCTCCTCTGAGCATCAACTTCACTCACAATCACCCTGCAGCCTTTGCGTTTTGCCAGCATGACGTGATTCTGTCCCATGATACCACCGCCAATTATCACCACGGTTTCACCGAACTGGAGGTTTCCACGATTTATACTGTGTACACAACATGCAAGTGGTTCTGTGAGAGCAGCTTCCTCATAGCTGACTGTATCTGCCATCATAAAAAGATCTTTGGTCTCAGCGATGATATAGTCACATAGGCCACCGGGTCCAGGCAGGAGACCTTCCCTAACAGGCTTCTTAAGGCCTTGTTCACACATATTTGTCTGGCCTGTCCTACAGTAATAGCATTCTCCGCAATTATACAGAAGGCGTACAGCAACCCGGTTGCCTACTGCCCATTTCTTTGGATTCACACCTTCTCCAAGACAAGCAATCTCACCTGTGGCTTCATGACCGCCAGTACATGGAAGGGGCATCTTCACCTCTCCCTGGAAAATCCTCTGCTCGAGCGTACAGAGAGCCACCGCATGGACCTTGACCAGAACTTCACCGCGTCTTACATCAGGAGTCTCCAGATCCAGTATCCGGGTGGTCTTAAAACCGGTAACCGCTATCGTTTTTATTTTCAATGACATGTTTATCCTCTTCCCAGCTATTTCAACATTCCAAGGGCTTGTTCAACAGTAATATCATCATGGACTATCGCGGCGATTGCTTCACACATCATGGCAATGTTCTTGTGACGCACGATGTTTCTTCCCATTATTATTCCTTTGGATCCGCAATCTATGGCAGTTCTGATGGAAGTAAACAATTCTTCTTCGGTTTTGGCTTTCGCACCTCCAAGAACGAGTACCGGAACATAGCAGCTCTCTGTAATGCGCTTGAACTGTTCTCCACCGACGAATTCAGCCTTGATGAAGTCCGCACCTAGCTCGGCACCCTGTTGACAGGCAAATGCCATCAATTCAACAGATCTGGTATCAACACCTTCAGGTTTCTCAAACCCATAAGGAAGCATTTCCGCACCAACAGGAAGATTGTACTTCTCGGCATCGGCGGCAAGTTTTGCCAGATATTTGAGTGAATGCTCATTATCCTGTGAACCGGGATATCCCATGCAAAGCAGAGCATCTGCTCCTACCCTCACCGCATCCTGTGCAGAATAGATAAGCTCCATCGGGGCCATAGGCTTGCGCAATGTGGATAATCCACCGTCTGCACGCATGATGATACCTGCATTGCCAAAACAATCGGAGAAGTTTTTGATTATTCCATAGGTTGTGAGAAATCCATCCACACCACCCGCGATCGCTTCAGTTATGATATGACCAGGATCCTTAAGATCAGGTGATGGCATGATTGCAGCATGGTCCATCGCAAGAATAAAAGCCCTGCCATCCTTTTTCAGGATGTTGTTCATTCTTCTTTTCATAGTGGTTTTCCTGTTTTTCAGATTTATTTCATAGAATTCTTATGTTCAACAGCGTCATTGAAATAGGAAATAAGAATATTTCCTACTTTCGCGGCATATTCGGCCATAATGCATTTCAGCTCTTTCGGATAGTAACGTCCCCATTCCTGGATTTCAAACGTCAGATCCCCTTCATAACCGATGTCAGCAAGGGTTTCCATCGCCTCCTTCCAGTCAATGTTCCCATGGAATGGAAGAAAATGCTCATCATTCAAGCCCTTATTATCCTGTACATGGATTGCCTTCACCCTCTTAGCCAAAATAGTCAGGCTCTGCCGGTGAAAACCTCCCACGAGATTTGCGTGTCCGAAATCATAGCAGGCGCCAACATGTTCCGGGTCATTGAAAGAATCAATGAGCAAAACCTGTTCATGGATGTTTGCACAGAAGATATGTTGATACGGAGCGGATTTATATTCAAAATCGTTTTCAAGCGCGATGCCAATGCCATGTTCCTTGGCAGTATTCACGTGCCTTGAATAGTACTCAAGGTTTCTTTCAAGTGAAACCGACATGTCTTGACCGGCACTGTACACAGTACCCGGATGCGTGACTGTCCACTTCACACCTAAACGTGAGGAAGCAATGATGGAACGACGGATAAGCTCTTCCATCATCTTGACCTTATCAGGGTCATTGATTCCAAAAATATCGTAGTAAGGTAAATGGGATTGGGCAAATACCACACCACATCGCTTTCCGGTTTCAGCAAGATGGTCAACATAAGTCTGCCAATCATCATCCCTCATTCTGGATGAAGGATTCATGGCTTCACAGAAGTTGAGATCAAGATACGTGAAACCGGCCTTCGCACACTCCTCGATACAGAACACCATTGGATATCTTTCCCGTCCTGCAGAGAAAGCACAAAGATTCGTTGATGTAGATAAGTTCATTGAGGCTCCTTTAACACCGTGGGCTGTGATAGCCCACGGTATGGAACAAACAGATAAAGGGATTACACTAAGGATTCATTCTGAGGTAGTTGTCAAGCAGTCCTTGAAGACTTTGCTCCATGCTTGTAACCGTAGCATCAACTGTGTCTCCATTCTTGAGCATGGCGGTAATCCCATTCTGGATGGCGTAATAGAAGTCAACCGTAGGTCCGACCGTCACACTTCTCATCGAAGCAGGGGTCTTGGCAAGCTGTTCAGGAGCAACCGAGAACTGCGGCGTTGTGGCAAGAAGATTCTTATAATCCACATTATCAACGGCAGCCTTGTATCCAGGGGTGTACCCGGTTCCAGCAGCGAAGTCGGCTTGGACCTTTTCTCCCGTCATGTACTTGATGAACTCCCATGCCGCAGCTTTCTTAAGCGCGTCATCGGAATCGAATAGAACGAGACATGAACCGGAGACTGTCGCACCATAATCCGCAGATGAATCCACGCGTAGGAATGTGCTTGCTCCAACTTCAAATTTTCCTCCTACCTTGCTCAAAAGAGTGTTGACGGTTGAAGAAGAACCTGTGAATACAGCGACTTCGCCTGCAACGAACTGGTTGGTGGAAAGGCTTCCATTCTGAAGAGCCCCAGCATCATACATTGCTTTCCATCCAGTGAGGAATGTCTTGAGAGCTCCGTTCTGTATGCATTCGAGTTTTGTCGCCTTGGCATCGGCACCGTTGCTGTTATTCACGACATAGCTTCCAAGCTGACCAAGCCAGTTGGCAAGAGTCGGTGTGTTTGGAACCGCACCATAAGTGGCCATCTTGACTCCCTTGGCCTTCATATCCTTACTCAGTTCAATGATATCGGCGAAGGTGTCCGGACCTTTATCCCAACCTGCAGCCTTGAGGGCGTCTTTGTTGTAATATGTGATTGTAGTTGAGGTAGCAAACGGAAGTCCGAGCTGAGATCCGCTGAACTGCCAGTTTCCGAGTGCTCCGGCAAGATATTCGTCAACAATGTCATCATTGAAGTACTTCACTGCGTTGTCGATTGTAAAGGCCTTACCCGAGTTGTAGTAATCAAGCTTACCGGTTGCATCGAGCTGCATGATGTCCGGCAGCTCCTTGTAGTTCTCTGCCGAAAGGATGGTCTTCATCAAGGTCGTGGCATCTGAGTACTGACCCTGATAGATGGCATTGACAGTAATCTGGTATGCATTGTCCGCATTGAATTCCTTGATGTACTTGTCAACGAGAAGTCCAGCATCATCGCTGGCTGAGTGCCAGAATGTGATGGTTATCGGCTGAGAACCAAGAGCTACCTTCTCGATCGGGGCGATTTCGTTTTCAGCTCCAGCAAATACGGCTGTCAGAGCGAAGAAAACCGTGAGCAATACCAATAGCGATTTTTTCATGTTTTTTTTTCCTCCTCAGGATCATTTCAATGAGATCACCATAAAGTGGCCATCAACCTACGAGAGCTCCATCCATTCCCCCTTTTTTCATGTTTCTTCGCATTATCATAAAGAGCATGAGGGAAGGAACCAAAGATATGCACACACCGGCAAGAACCAACTGGTAGTTTTCATCTTCCCAGGAATTAAGCTTTGTGATTCCGACCATGATTGTCCTCATATGCGGAGATGAAGCCGTGATGATCAATGGCCAGAGATAGGCATTCCAAAGGGCTATGAAGCTATGGACAAAGAGTGTGGTGATCACCGGCTTGCATATCGGGATAAGGACATTGACCATATAGCTGATATCGCCATACCCATCAATCTGGGCGGCTTCCCGCATATCCTTCGGTACGGACTTGAACCGTTGTCTCAGCATGAACATCTGCGAAGCACTTACAAAAGAGATGGCCATGACGCCCATATAGGAATTTAGAAGATGGAGTCTGGATACCGTCAGATAGTTGGTCGCAAGAAGCACATCAGCGGGGATCATCATCGTTCCGAGAATAAGAAAAAAACAGAGGTTCTTGAACTTAAAATCATAGTACGCAAAGGCAAATGCAGCCAGAATCGAGAACACAAGCCGTATGCTCGTCCCAGCCAAGGCGATTATGAAGGAATTGACCGTGTACCTTAAAAGATCACCCTTCTCCAGCGCTTCCCTGAAATTGCTAAAATTCATGAAGCTCCCTGGAAGCAGTTTCGGAGTAAGGAATTCATGCGGGGTTTTGAACGCGCCGCAGAGGCAATATATCAAAGGGAAGATGATGATAAGGCCAAGCGCGATAGCCACTGTTGAAACCAGTGAATCCTGGATCAAATTTCTAGTCTTACGTTTCATCATTGATAGTGGACCTTCTTTCTCTCAAATACAAATGACAGGACAGTGAATCCCAGGGTAAGGGTGAATGCAGAGATGCTCAACACCGCCGCAAGTCCATAATCCGAGCTTGAGAAACCCGACTGGTACATCATCGACATGAGCGTATTTGTGGCTGATGCAGCAGAACTGACACCCATGATTATGATCATGGGAGCCGACGTCATCATCGCAAGCACGAGGTTTGTGCACAGTACATAGAAGATAGTGGGCGAAATCAATGGAATCTGAACTTTGACTATCCTTCTGAAGGGACTGATCCCATCAACCCTGGTGGCTTCGATTATCTGGTCAGGAATGGCACGCAATGCCGAAAGCATGAGTAAAAAATCAAATCCTATGCCCATCCAGATGGTCAGGATAAGCACTGCGGCAAGTGCTGATTCCTGGCTCTCATACCAACCAAGCTTCAAGCCGAAGAAATAGTTGATGAAACCGACACTTGGACTGAACATGGATTTGAAAATCATACAGGCAGCGGACATGGAAACCGACATCGGCAACGTGAACAATGTTTCATACACCGGGCTGAGCCTTCGCTTCTTGTTTGCCAGAAGGGCCAGAGAGATGGTGATGAAAAGGGTAATCGACACGTTTATGGCAGCGATTGTCAGAGTATGCCTTAAAGCCGGCAGGAAATCCTTTCTTCCATACGTGTACGCATAATTGTCAAACCCAGCGAAACCCTTGATGATGCCTTTTGCATTGACAAGGCTGAAACTGTTGACGATGGTCCTTATAAATGGATAGTAGACAAAGAGTATAGCGAAAAGCATTATCGGAAGAAGCAGAAGAAAGACTTTCTTTCTGGTCTTTGCCCGTTGCCTCTGTCTCAAGGTTGATCCTGTCTTCATGGTAACGCCACCTCTCATAAAGCCAGATTCTTCCCAGTTTCAACGTCAAATAGGTACATTGACTGGGGAAGAAATGAGAAATGCATGACGCTGTCGCTTATGTAGTCCATTTTCAGGTGTTGGTTCTCATCCTTAGCCTGTGTGACAAGAATGATGTCCTTTCCTTTGTATTCAAGATGTAGGTGGACATTTGTGCCCATCATCTCGACCACCCCGATATGGACTTCAGGACAATCTTTGGAATCCACCAAAGAAAGTGAATCGGGTCTCAATCCAAGGATGATGTTTCCAGACTTGACCCCGTTCGCCTTCATCCTGATATTGTCTTCATGTACCACAGGAATCCTGAAGCCATCAAGGTTCACGTGGAAATTCCCATTCTCCTCTTTAAGAACTACTTGGAAAAAGTTCATCTGAGGTGTTCCGATGAAACCCGCGACAAACTGGTTGGACGGCTTATCAAAGACTTCCTGCGGTGTGCCAATCTGCTGGACGAATCCATCCTTCATGACAACAATCCTGTCACCAAGAGTCATGGCCTCAGTCTGGTCATGCGTTACATAAATAAATGTCGTATCGATCTTTTTTCTAAGCCGGATCAACTCAGCCCTCATCTGGTTCCTCAATTTTGCATCAAGGTTTGACAAAGGCTCATCCATCAACATGCATTTTGGATTCCGAACGATAGCGCGTCCGATTGCGACTCGCTGCCGTTGACCCCCTGAAAGGCTTTTTGGCTTTCTATCAAGATACTCCGTTATGCCCAATATCGCGGCAGCTTCTTTCACCTTTCTGTCGATCTCTTCCTTTGATGAAGTTCTCTTCTTGAGGGCAAATGCCATGTTGTCATACACCGTCATATGAGGATAGAGGGCATAGTTCTGGAACACCATCGCGATGTCCCTGTCCTTGGGGTCGAGCTCATTGACAAGCTTACCGTCTATATAAAGTTCACCCTCAGTGATTTCCTCAAGGCCGGCGATCATCCTCAAAGTTGTCGATTTGCCACATCCAGAAGGACCTACCAGCACTACGAATTCCCTGTCATGGATTTCGATGCTGAAATCCTGTACGGCAATTATGCCACATTCGGTTTTTTCCAAATTGGCACCATGTTCATCTGATAGGGTTTGGTGTTTTCTTCTTTCACCAGCGACAGGTGGGTAGATTTTCTTAATATTCTTTAATGATACACTAGCCATGCAAACCTCAAAAATGGCGTTGTCTTACGCCCTGTAGTAGAAAAATGCAAGTATGCTTCCATACTGACACCCGCAATTACATTAGTCAACAAGTAGTTTATATTACTTTGAGCCTACTTTGAGCCTCTGTCAAAGCTGAGGGTAAACGGGTGTGAAAAGCCATACCGGTCCCGCGACTTTTCCGCATTGCTGTCTAGACAAGAATCCTAGTCCCCTGTCAATCGAGATCGGCGAGGATCACTTCAATACCCTTGTCCTCGAGTTTTTTTCTAAAGACAGGATTTATCCTGTCGGTAACGAACACATCGATATCGTTCCAGGAAGCGACAGTGGCAAAGGATTTTTTCCCGAACTTGGAGGAATCGGCCATGAAGCAGACGACATCGGCCACCCTGAGCATGGTCTGTTTCACCTCGGCCTCGATCAGGTTGGAGCAGGAAATCTGTTCCTCGGTATATCCGGTAGCGCCCAGAAAAAGGAAGTCCGCATGGATCTGGGAAAACGCCGAAGTCGCCAACGGCCCTAGGAATCCCATGGAAAATCGTCGGAAGTTGCCTCCGATGGAGACAACCTCCACCGAATCGTCATCCTTGACCGCCTCGATCGCCAGAAGCGAATTGGTGACGAGAGTGATGTGTTTCCCTTTTAGGAAACCAGCAAGATTAACTGTTGTCGATCCACAATCGATGATGACGGTCTGGTCGTTCCTAAGAAGAGATGCTGCCGCTTTCGCGATTCCTTTCTTCTCACTTTCCAGCTCATTCAAGGTGTTCTCCACCCTGCGCGAGGAAGCCTTGTGCTCGGCTATCATCGCACCTCCGTGGGTGCGGAAAATCAAGCCACGGTTCTCCATATCGGCAAGATCGGAACGAACCGTCACTTTCGAGACCTGCAGGTCCCTCGACAGCTCCTCAACGGTCACATAGTCCTGGTTTCCCAACAAGGCAATGATTCTGCACTGACGCTCCGATATTCCCATGTCTTCACCTCAATAATGGGCGAGTCCAGCTTCCACGTACGTGTCGGCTATCGAACGGATGATACTATTATAGAAGGAACAGAGCCCCTTGTCGTTGGAGACGACCTCCCAGCGGACCATCGCATCCTCGCTTCGGGAAATCCTCTGGGCTATCTGGCACCATGTCTTTCCCTCCAAAGACACCTCTCCCTCGAAATTATCCGGCAGACCGAAGCGCATCAGAACGGCATCGAGATCAGAACCATCATCCATCGTCTTCTCAACCACTGCGCCAAGAGCCCTCATGCGGTCTTCCACTTTCTTAAGTATCTGTGGCATCTTTTCCGGAGCCGCCTCAAAGAACAGAGGCCATTCCCTCTCCCGATAGATGGATTCCTGGATTTCTCTCGCCTTTTGGTACGCCTCCGGATTCTCCTTCCAGCAACGGGCGGTAAGCAAGGCGAACAGCAAAGTCGACTCGACCGCGGCATATCCCTTCGTCCGATCATTGATATCATAGGGAAGGTTGATGTAATAATGCGCGGATTCCTCTTCCGAGGCGAAATATCCTTTCTTCTCGTTCTCCCTGAGTTTCGCCTTGATGAACGAATGTCCGTTCCGGATGATATGTACACGGACTCCCGTCTTGGCAATCTCGCAGAGAGCCGCCGGTATGGCCTTCACATCGGCATAGAAATCTTTTTTCTCTCCATTGTACAGGGCAATGAGCTTCGGCATGATAATGGACATGTTGAGACCGGGAACAATCTGCTCCCCTTCCCCGTCCATCAAGTCCATGCGGTCCCCATCCCCGTCGAAACAGAATCCAAGGTCATAGGAACCGCTCCGCATGGCTTTACGGGCCGGAGCGATAGAGCGCTCGATGATCGGATTCGGATCCCCTTGTGGGAAAAACCCGTTGGGAACAAGATTGCGCAGTTCAACATCCGCACCGGCTTTCTGGAATGCCAGTGCCTCTTCCATCCCTGCCGATCCGGATAGGAACTCAAGCAAAACCTTGAGACCGGAGAGATCTCCGGGAGCGACACCTGCAAGAGCCATGGAATACGAAACATAGCCATCAAGTTCATTGACCACCATCCGCTTGCCGCGAATCTGCGAGACAAGCGGCTGGGTGCTATCCACATACAATTGGCGGATTTTCTCTATTCCTCCATCCGGTCCATAGCCGAAGGCGATGGGAAGCAAATGGGGAGCCATCAGTTTGATACCCACATAATCCCGTGGATTATGGGATGCGGTAAGCATGAGTCCCGCCGCTTCCTGATACTGCATGCATGTATAGTAGAACTGACAGGTGGAAATAGGAAGCGGATTTACCAAGACGGCAATACCGGTCTTCTGCATCGCCTCACTGATACCCTCTACCAGATCGGGGACATACAAGCGCGCGTCACGGCAGATGATTACAGAACCGACTTTCACCGACGCCCTGAAATAGACGGCAAGCGCCGCATAAAGCCTCTGTTTCAAGGTGTCCGACAGGTTTTGTGCCTTAGTGCGGATATCATAGGGTTTGAACATCCCTAGTACAAGTTCATCATCCATTGTTCTCGCCAATCTCCATGATCTGCCCCACCTTGGGCAAATGGGTCTTTCCGAACACCTCGGAAGCTTCCTTCAGGATATCCTCTTTCGCCTCATACGTGGGAGGAAGGTGGCATAGCACCAAAATGGAAGCGCCGATTTCTTTTGCAGCCAAGGCCGCATCCCTTCCGCTGGAATGGCCCTTGCGTACCAAAAGTTCCTCATTCTTGGAAAGGCCTGACGCCTCATGGATGAGCACGTCAGGATGCATCATGCTTTCTGACAGCACTCCTCCCGGTCGCGTATCAGAAGTATATACAAGTTTCTTTCCTCTGCTCTCGACCATAAGGCCGATGGACGAATCCGTATGGTCCGTCTTGAACGATGTGATGGCCATGTCCCCAAAAAGATGGTATGCGCTGTGTTTCAGGACAAGAGGGAACATGCCCTTCTTCTCCCTCAACATGAACAGGTTTAAAAATCCGTTCACCAAGCCGTCCATCCCTTCGTGAAAGACAATCTCCAGCGGTCTTGTCCGACCGGAGAGCCAAAGCTGGTGTACCAGGGAGGGCAAGCCATATACATGGTCGATGTGCTCATGGGTGAGGAAAAGGGCATCGATATCCGCGAGAACAGCAACAGACATACCCACGGAAGCATCCACGAGGATGCTTCCCTTTCCACTACGGATGAGGAGTGAGGTATTCCCGCTTTGCTCATCCTGCAACGACCCGTTCGAGCCAAGGAACACATATTCAAGCATGGTTGGTCTTCTTCCTGCTCATCAGGGTCGAGACGACAATGGCGACGGCAAGCAAGGTGAAAACCCAGCAGATGGGAGAAGAGGTGAAACGTGACATGGTTCCTGCCCCCAGTTTCATCGCCCTGCGGAACTGGTCTTCGAATAAACCGCCAAGGATCAAGCCAAGTACGATGGGTGCTATGGGATATTGGTTTTTCTTCATGATGTTCCCGACGATTCCCATGAACAAAGCCGTACCGACGTTGAATACACCTTTCGCAATCGAGCTGCCAGCCAGGGCGTAGGAGCCGATGAACGAGAGAATCAGGACGATAGGCATCAGTATCCGTTGGGAGATTAAAAGCACTTTCGGATAGATGCGCACTCCGGCAAGCTGGAACACACCCATGAAGATGTTCGCGATGAACAGCGTGATGAAAATGGAATAGACAAGCGGCATATTCTGGCTGAACAAAGCAAACCCGGGGGTCACTCCGTTGATCATCAAAGCCCCGATGAGCACTGCAGTGGCACTATCACCTGGGATACCTAGGGAAAGGGTAGGTATCAAAGCACCTCCGGTCACCGCATTGTTGGCGACCTCCGGAGCGAACACGCCTTCCAGACAACCGGTTCCCGGTATGTCGAGTTTTCCTTTCGATGTCTCACTGATGCCGATGGCCGCGTTTCTCGCCATGAAAACGGCGATCGAAGCTCCGGTTCCCGGAATCGCCCCGATAAGTGTACCGATTCCTAGGGAAGAAAGGGTGATCTTCCACATCTGAAGCACTTTCCGTAGCGGAGGGAACACCTTGCCGATGTTCGTCGTCACATGTGTGTTTTGTGGTTTTCTCAAGCTGTCCAGCTCACCGAATACCTGACTGACCCCGTAGAGACCGATTAAGGTCGAAGTCAAGTCAAAACCGTTTGCAAATGGTGTCTTTCCCAACAACGAAGCGAATGGAATACGGACAGCTCCCGACATGGGATCCATGCCGAGGAACGCGAAGACCATGCCAAGGGCGCCCATCAAGAGACCCTTGAGCAAGTTCTTTCCCGAGACAACTGCGATGATGACGATGCCGACCAACGCAAGTGTTGTCTTTTCCGCCGGACCGAACGCCAATGTCATCCTGGCAATCAAGGGACTGAAGAAAATCAGGAACACCTCGGAGCCTAGACCTCCCAACATGGAAGCAACGACAGCTCCTCCAAGAGCCTGACCGGCAAGGCCCTTTTTCATCATCAGATGGCCATCCTCAACCGTTGCGATGGCGTTGGGATTGCCTGGAATACCTAGAAGGATCGCAGGAATGGAAGCGCCACAGACGGCACCACAATAAACTGAAAGCAACAGGCCGATGCCGGTTGCCGTATCAAGCTGATAGGAAATGGGTATCACCAAAGCGATGCCCATGGTTGCGGTCAACCCCGGCAAAGCACCAAGGATAATACCGAGGACCGAGCCGAACGCACACCAAAGCAATGTGGAAACATGGGAAACCAAAGAAAGACCTTGCAAGAACTCGCTCATATCTCCCTCCTCCTTTAGTAATTCAGTATTCCTGGCGCCAAGGCGACCATGAAGAACTGTTTGAACACGATATACAGGAAGAGGACCGTAGCGAAGGTGACAACTCCTGCTTTGGTGACCTTTCCCCAACCCTTCTTCTCAAACATCCTGCACAGAGTCAGGGCGAACAGAAAGGTAAAACCGACGACAATGGCAAGCGCGATGCACGCGCAAACGGTCGAGGACCCAAAGAAAGAGGGGATGATGTTCTTGCGACCGAGATGCAGCAATAGCTTGGTGACGAAACGGAACAGGTAGTAGACGGCACAGGTGCCTGCCAACGTAGAAGCGCCTCCGATAATGGCTGAACGCCAGTCCCTTTTCTCCCCCAGGGAAGTGTACAGGTACAACAACGTGTAAAGGACAAGGGATGATAAGATGACAAACCCAACCGGCCGGAGTAATAGAACATACAGGATGGAAAGCACCAGCGTTGTGAAAAAGAGCATCTTGGTGTCCACATCCATCGGCTTCCTGTCAGCCTTTTCCTTGATGGTGAGATACAGGAAACCGAAGAACATAAAGACCGACATGATATAGGGCAACACTTTCCCGCCAGGATCCCCGCCGACTGCATCCGCCTGAAGAATCGTATCCTGACTTGCCGCCACATACAGGAAGTAGAGCAATGAAAGGATTGTCATGACGAGCGGTAGAATATTGATGTTATATTTTTTCATTTTGTACCCAGCCGGATTCTACAGGATAGAAAGAAATCGGCTTCGACTTTAGCGGCCTTGCTATTTCCATTGGCCAAAGGTGCCGCGTACCTATGGCCGGAACAAGGGAAAAGACCTCCAGGCCGGGTATCAGCCATCCAGGATGGCTGATACTGCATACCTGACATTTACAGGAGAGCGAGGGCCAAAGTCCCCTCGGGCCGACATACCTGCTTACAGGGCGTACTCGCCTTTTGCCAGTCCCGTCGCCTTGATGATCGGCTTCATGGTCTCCATCATCTGGTTGTTGAACTTCTCAAAATCAGCAAGCCTGGAAAACTGGGGGAGCAAACCGTTATCCTTAAGCCATTTCTGGAAGGAGGCGGTCTGGAATCCCTTCTCGACCGCATCAGCGAGCCATTTCTTTACGTCTTCAGGAGTTCCCTTTGCACAACAGATTCCTCTGAAGCAACCGCCAGGAACCGTCAATGAGCCGTAACCGGCTTCGGCAAGCGTTGGTACTGAAGCAAACTCGGCAAGCACACTGTGGCCTTCGCCAAGGAACACCAACGGCCTCAAACGGTCACTGTTGGCCTTGACCTCGGACTGGGAGAAGATTCCCACATCGCAGTGTCCGCCAAGAACAGCGGGGATCAATTCGGCGCCACCCTTGAAGGAGACGACGTTGAACGCATTCTGGCATGCGATATTTAGACCATACGCGACAACCCCCGTCGTGGCAGTCGCACCAGCATTGCCAAGCGTGACTTTCCCAGGATTCGCCTCGGCATACTTGATGAGGTCGCCAAGCGTGTTCCATTTGGCATCGGTACGCACCGCGACGATGAACGGTTCAAGGGACAGGCCTGCAATGAAATCCAAGCCCTGGCATCCATCAGTATAACCAGTCATGGTCCCACAGATGACGTACGTTCCGTACATCAGGAGCGTATACCCATCAGGTTCGGCATTGATTACCTGGTTGGTTCCCGTACCGGTTGACCCACCGGTGACGTTCTCGACGATGATGTTCTCGCCGGTGGTGGCTTTTATCGCCTCGGCCAGCTGACGGGCCTGTATATCCGTACCGCCACCCGCACCCTGTGGAACAATAAGAGTGATCGTCTTCTCTGGATCAGGAAACGAAGCCTTCTCCTCTACGATACCCTGAGCGAAAACAACACCCACCGCGATCAGGGCGATGAGCAAGACAGCCAAACAACGCTTCATAGCAAACCTCCTTGGAAACGTTCCGTGAGAAATGATTATGTAGAACAGACTATGGTGACTATATCTCGATACTTTCTTTTACGCAAGTAAAATTTTCTTTTTCGAAAGACAAAACCCGATAAAAACTTACGCTTACGAAATCATACCACCAAAAAAAGGTTACGCTTCATAAAAAAATACATTAGCTGGTCTTCACTTCCGACACCCTGCCCACTGTATATGATCGACATCAAGCCCTACGATTCCGGCGTCTGTCGCTTCCTCCCTTTCCTTGTTGTCTGGATTGCCCTCCAGCGTGACAAGTTTGAGCAACTCAAGACCACTGGACTGATACCTGGTAGAGTATGAAAGCAGACAAACGCAACAATCACTCGAGTTCGCTGTCAAGCGCAGTAAACCTGAACTGGGTAGTGACACTACCCAGTTGACTGTCTTCGCGTTTCAGCTTTGCCTTGAGGTATTTCAAATAATTCCGGTTTTTCTCGTAATCATCTATATCCCCTTGCGTCCGTAAGGTACTGAAACCAACAGATACGCCTTCAAACAGAAAGACCACATCATGACGCCTCAACTGTTTTTTCATTGAAACTCACCAATAATTCTTTCTATTTCTTTCTCTGTAAAATTTTTATTGACCTGGTTTACTATCGGGGTTTAATCTAGGGTAGTGTCAAAGACACTCTAGCAATAACATACCGTCAGGGGGTGTCTCGTATGAAAAACAAGTCGCCCAGTTTCATGATCATGTTGATTGTGATCATTATTCTTTCCTTCTTGTTAATCGCCTGTCAGGATGGGACTGTCACCTATTCAGTGGGAGGATTCGGGCCTAGCGGTGGATACGTGTTCTACGACAAGGGCTCCTACAGCGATGGGTGGAGGTATCTCGAGGCAGCTCCCGCCGGATGGAACGGGGTCTCCGACGACCCGATCCACATGTTCTGCTATTACCGCACTACTTCAGCGGGTAGCAACCAGATTGTGGGTACAGTGACAGGCGTAGGCACGGGAGAAGCCAATACCACGGCCTTGGTGGAAGCGATGGTGAACTCTGCCTTTACAGAAATTACGGGGACACAGACAACGGCTGAATATGCAGCGAATGTGTGTGCGGTTCATAGCGACGGGGAATATGACGATTGGTTCCTGCCAAGCAAGGACGAGTTGAACCTGATGTACCAGAACCTGAAGGTGCAAGGGCTGGGTGGTTTTTTTGAAGGCAACTACTGGAGTTCCTCAGAAGGTGATGCGGATGATGCGTGGGAGCACAACCTCAACACTGGAAATCAGGGGAATTCCAGCAACAACCGAGGCAGTACCCATAGGGTCAGACCCGTGAGGGCGTTCTGACGGGTCATTGGAAAAACCGGCTATCCGTCCATCAGGAGAAGCGGCAGCTAAGAGACTCTTTGTTCATATTTCCATTTTCTATTGTTTTTCCCATCCTACTAACTTTTTCGAAATCAGAATCCTGCCCTATTGATGATCCAACGATCCCATCAGACTTGACTCTTGTGGGAAATACCAAGGTGTGTAGATTGTACCGGGTACCTATCCCTCCATAAAAATCCCTCCTCAATAATGAGGAGAGTTAAGAGAAGTTACCTTGTTTCAGGTAGATAGCCATGTGGCAAGACCACCATGGATTTTACCAATTTTGTGGATATGGAGAAGCCTTAGGACAAAGTGTCCACAGTGAACAACAAATCGAAATAACCGTTTATGAACAGCAGCGCCTCAATCACATTTACGGATATCGGAACGGTTTTATCAACAATCCCGACCGATTGGAAACACATACGATCAGTATGAGAAGCCGAGACTAACCTGCGGAGTAATGTACCAACTGTGCTTGAAGTCGCTGACATCAAATTCCACATCCCCGAAGCTAGCTATCTGGTTGATGCTGAATCCGCCAGCAACACCGAAGCTCAGCAATATCCCATAACCTGAATCGAACATGCCGCCAATATAGCTTCCCAAACCAAAATCGGTTAATGTTATCAGGAAGGTGGAACCGCCAAAAGTGGTCACTTCCCTATTTGAGACTGCTCCAGATAATCCGAAAGCGACATCAAATGTGAGGCCGGTTCTGGGAAAGGATAACCGTACGGAAGGACCAGCCAGAACGAAGCCCCCCAACTCAAGTTCTTCGGGATTTTCGTAATCATAACCCAGGTTGACCATTAAGAAAGCACCGACCGTATTCTGTTCGGAGTAACTGAAGTTCACACTTGTGACACCGGCATACTTCACATCCAAGGGCTCATCAATCTTATATGTACTGTGCTTTACCGCATGTCCGATACCAATGGTAGAATAACTATTGAAATTACTCGCAAAAAGCGAACCGATGGATATAATTGACACCATAACCAGAACAACAATCAACTTTTTCATCTTCCTTCCTCCTTTATTCGGCAGTAGAATCCACCACCGATACCTACCGGGTACTTATCACAACAACGCCTGCGTTGGCTATGATCCGCAGGCGATGGCGAACACGCTTGGCATTCTGTGACTATTTGAACAGCCTATCCAACACGCTATCAAGAACCTTTTCTCCGACTTTCCCCGCTGTTTTGCCAAACTTTTCCGAGGTGGAATCGATTTCGTCGATATTAGTGAGATTGATCCTTGCCAAGATGTAGCTTGTGTCATCGGAAGAAAGCACATATCCCGCGTCTTCCATACCTGTCAGGCTGGCACTGCTGAAAGAAGCGGATTTTGTTTCGGAAGAGGTGGTATTCATTCCGTTGCTTGTGCTTGACGATCTTCCACTGGCAGTATTGATTTTCGCATTAAGGTAATTTGCCAAAGCTTCCCGACAAACCATGCGGGCTTGCTCGGCTGAGGCCTGGTAATTAACGTTGTAGGTAGCATCCACAACTTTGGCCGACCCCACAGTATAGAGCCAATCGCCTTCCTGGATTACAGATCCGAGGGGAACCCTAGTGCCATTAGGCAGGGTGAAGGTGCCAGGCATCATGCCGCTTCCATCTCTGGGAAGAGCACATTCCACAATGTAAAGCTTGGCTTCCTTACCGGTGTCGGTGGAAACGCAACTGACTAAGCAAATCGTAACAACAAGAATGGCAAGCAGAGAAAACAAGACCTTTTTCCCCATATCAAAACTCCTTTTTGTTTTGGTGATTACTGGTTTTTTACTCTTACGAGAAGATAGCTGGTTCCATCAGGGCTAAGGGAATAGCCACAATCCTCCATTCCTGCGAGGAGGGCACTGCTGGAGGAATAGCTGGATGTAGATGATTTTGTCTTGTTCATGCCATTTTCGCTAGACGAGGATCTGGAACTTGAAGCATTGACCGATGAGTTCAGATAGTTGGATAAGGCTTCCCTGCAAACCATTCTGGCTTGTTCGGCTGAGGCCAGGTAATCGACGTTGTAGGCAGCATCAACGATCTTAGCGCTTCCTGCGGTGTACAGGTAGGCTCCTTCCTGGACAACCGATCCAAGAGGAACCTTTGTACTGTTGGGCAGGATGAAGGTGCCAGGCATCATACCGCTACCATCCCCAGGCAAGGCACTGGATGTTATATACAGCTTGGCGGACCCATCAGTGTCACCACGCCCTGTGTTCTTCTCCACCGTGCCGGCGCTTGTCACTTTGGACGTTGTACTGGACGTGGCACTGGAAACAGCACGGGAAACCGGGTTGGATATGTTTGAGGTTGTGGTATTATTCGGTGGCAGAACAACGCAACTGGTCAGGAGCAGAACCGCCACAACCCAAACCATAGAAGTCAATTTCTTCATCATTTTCCTCCAATAATGATTTTCTAGAGTTCGTCCATCTGCGTATTCAGTGATTTTGTAACAACTATGGAAGAATCTTGTTTTTGATATTATCACTATAGTTATTCGTTTGTAAACACTATATTGATTTGATTGTATCACTAAATTAGATCATTTTAATGAATATGGGTGTCCCAACAAAACAGGAACAACAAGTGATAACGCGCCTGAAGAGATTACGGGGAGACGCCCAGTTGTCCCAATTGGAACTGTCATACCGGTCCGGTGTATCCCAGAATATGATTACCTATATTGAAACAGGGAAAAGAACTCCTTCATTATCCACATTGTTGAAACTATGTAAGGCGCTGAATATCAATCCGGCCGTTCTCTTTGTGGATACTGATGAAGAAAAAAAGCATGCGAAACAGGAAATCATTGAACTGATCCAGCGGTATATAGATTAGCGCGTTATCACAATTGTATGCATCGTTCCATAGGTTTACATCGTGCAATGCATCAGGACGGACGCGGATAGTTCAGATATCCTCCCCGTCCGTAGCTTCCCGGTCTTCGACAGCGGTGTTGTCTGTCATGTAAACTTATCGTGGAATTTGCATAAACAGCTGGAGTGAAAAGTTGCACACTGCTCTTGTGAAGGAATAATAGCCTTCTTCGGGCTTTGAGTCTCTCCAGGTTCCTGTCTGTGAATAATAATACGGCAAAACTGTTTGGGCTGCTTTGATTACCCTTGAGATCTCTAATGTGATCTCCTTTGCCATCAACTATGATTGCAATTGTGTCCTTCTGTATGTGCATGGCATCAAAAATGATTACCGTGTCATTCACATCCATATTCCTGAGAAATGCCTGCTCATATGGGATTTCGTTGGTCTATTCCTCTATGGCATCGGGAGACTGGTTGCCTTTTCTTGGGAAGGGATTACATGCCCCTTTTGGATTTTGGCTTATAGCTTTCTTTGCAGTGGTAGTGGGAATTCACCCTTTGTCCAACGCGATAACATCGTATGGCATAACTCGAATCCAAGTTCTTGGAATGAAGGTCCCACACAGGGAATTTCCTGCACTCCTGGAAACACGAACGAAGTCCCCTCACCGTCATATGCGATGATCGAGTTCGGGATGAATTTGATCGCATACCTGGAACATAAAGAAGCAATATAATGCGCCACTGCGTAATCACTAAGAAAAATTCCAGTGCGGGAACCCATCCTGCGTAACACAGAGAGCGCCACCGACATCGAATCCACCTCGGAAATCTTCACATATTGCAGATGTTGTGCCCTTCCCTGCACCGCGTCGCTGAATCCTTGGAACCGCCGGTTTTCCTTGGGATAGAACCCGAACACCACGAAATCGGTAAAACCATGTTCAAGCATCATCCGGCCTGCTTGGCGGGCATGCAGATAATTGTCGGTCTGGACTGCTGGTAATGTCGGGAGACTGTCGATAATCACATCGCTCACCAACAGAGCATGCTCGCGCATCGCATGGTACATAGGCAATGCGGAATCACTGAGGAAATTGAGGAGCACCACCCCATCCGCATCGATATTCACCAGATACTCACCGAATGTAAGCGAAGACACATCGTTGCATTCATTGATCACCAATCTCGCTTCAATGGGAATATTTCCGATGCGACGCAACACGCCATCGAAAAACGGCTGGTAGAACTGAGGATTGTCGACTCGCGAAAGGACCACCAGTTTCTTGCCTTCCAACACATGGGTTTCTGCTGTCACACCGGTAACGAACACTCCCACCTTCGGCTTGGAAGTGAGCACCTGCTTTCCAGTCAACTCGTTCACGGCACGTTGTACTGTCTGCAGACTCACCCCAAACTTCTCACCCATCTCCCGGATGCTCAGGTACCTGTCACCAGCACTGTAATTATACAAAATGTCATGGTATAAAGCCCGGTAGAATGATGCATAGATACGCTTGGGCATTTCCTTCTCCTTTTTTATAAACCGCACCTTCAAAGTGAGATGGGATTCTTTGAAAGGAATCCTGTAGCAGAATTACAACCTCATCATATCTTTTCATCACAGTTATTGTCAATAATAACTAAATATAACTATTTTTTTACCTATATATTCTATAATACTGTACTGATACATCAGATATTTTCTATTATTTATTGACAACAATTATTTCCAGGGGAATCATAGGCTTATCGGGTTATCAGTGGAATGACATTCGATACACAACCTATCACTCCACCTAGACAAGCTGATGAGATAGTTCGAAGGAGATCCAGAATCCCACTAGAGTGCTAATCCGATGAAGCAACTCATTCCAAAGGAGGAATACCCTATGAGAAAGTCCAAAACGACCACACTGGTGATCGCGTTCGCCATCATGGTTCTTGTCACAGGCACCTTGACTGCTGCAGGAACAAACGAAGTCACTAATAAGGAACCAGTCGAACTCACTTGGGTACATTGGTTCACCCAATCTGAACAAGACATGTTCATCGATCCTGCTATCAGGAAATTCGAGGAACTCCATCCTGATATCAAAATCAAAACCCAGTTCTACACCAATAAGGAATACTTCAAACAGCTTGCTGTCGATATCGCTATCGGAGGAGAAGCTGATATCGTCACACTCGACTCGGGAGATGGATTCAGTGCCTACTATACCATACGGCAGGGAGGCTCTTTCACCCCGCTCGGGAAGTATCTGAATAGCTATGTATCCAAGGATGATACTGATCTGGGTGATGTCGACTTGCTGGATTCTTACCAGATTGATGGACAGATAGTGGCGCTTCCTTGGTTCACCTATGCTGCTCCAGTGACTGTCTATCGGAAAAGCCTTCTGAAGGAAGCAGGAATCGATCCTACGGACCTCGCCCAATGGACCACCTACTATGAAGCAGCGAAAAAACTCACACGGGACACTGACAAGGACGGCAAGATCGATGTCTATGGGTTCGCCCACCAAACTGAAGGTTCGACCCTGATCCGCTGGTGGACCATGCCTTGGCTATGGCAAATGGACGGAGGAATCTTTCCAAGCGAAAATGGTCCATATACCGCAGATAGACTCGTCTGGAATTCCGACGCAAATGTACAAGCCTGTGAGTATCTGAGCAAGATGATCAACGAATGTGGGCCGAAGGGTAAGTATACCGTGATTGATGCCTACCAACTGTTTGCCAATGGCAATCTCGCAACTATGCAGGCATCATCGTGGTGTTTCGATGCTTATGAAAGAATCATGGGTGCGGATTATGCGCGGGAAGATATCGGAGTCGTGCAACTTCCTTCCAATGGTGAACGATTGCCGGTAACCACCACCTGGGGCAATCCATTAGCCATCAGTACCAACTGCGAACATCCACAAGAGGCGTTCGAGTTCATTGCATTCCTCCACGGAGAATTTGCGCAGAACCTGTTGCCACGTATTCCAGTGAATCGTACCGCGCGAGCGACATATGCGGAAAAACACCCATTTCAAGCTGGTGCACTGGATATGGTGCTGAAATCCGAACTACGTAGTGTACCTGACATCATCCAATGGCGTGAACTGGACAATATCATCCAAAAATCACTCGAGAACGCGTTTCTAGGCACTATGCCCGTTAAACAGGCACTCGACTGGGGTCAACAGGAAATGATTAAGACAATGAATCATTGAGTCTTCGAAAACAATGCAATTGACAGAATGACCGAGGGAGTGGATTGATTTCGGACTACAGTCCAGGGATTCACTACTCCCCGGTTTCATGCGAGAATGCTTTAAAAGGTTGCTATATGAGATTGACCGAAACTGGAAGAAACCACATGTTCATCTTGGAACTGCTGCTTCCAGGGATGCTGTTTACGGGCTTTTGCATCGTCTTTCCGATAGCGAAGTCGTTTGTGATGAGTGTCACCAACTGGGACCTGTTGCGTTCAGCCGAAGGGCACGGGTTCGTGGGATTACAGAATTTCAAGGATTTCTTTACCCTTTCGCACGCCGCGAAGACCATCAAGGTGTCACTAGCCTTCGCGGTAGTAACGGTAGCGGGCACGATTCTCAGTGGCTTGTTGACAGCGCTTTTGCTCAACACGCGTTTCACCGGACGAACGTTCGTACGTGGTGTGGTCATGCTCCCTTGGGCTATTCCGGGGTTCGTCGCATGCAGAGTCTTCCTGTTGGCGCTCAATCCAGACTATGGCATGCTATCGCATCTACTGGGAAATGTGTTCCATGTCGATTCCGCGACATTCCTCTCTCAGGAACTACCAGCATTCATACTGGTCACCTCTATCCATGTATGGAAGTTCTTCCCATTTGTCACGGTGATGCTTCTTGCCGCTTTGTCCACAGTCCCTAAGACCCTCTACGAAGCCGCGGCGCTTGATGGAGCGGGAAATGTCAGGCAATTTTTCTCAGTGACGTTGCCCATTATCTCACCGACACTCACGACTCTGGTGATCATGGAGGCGATGCGCAGTCTACGGACTTTCGATCTTGTCTATCTCATCACCATGGGTGGCCCAAACTATGCGACAAATGTGATCGGAAACGATATCTATCACAATGCATTCAGATTATTCAAGATGGGGCTTGCTAGTGCCCAAGGAGTAGTGCTTTTTCTTGTATGCATGCTCTTGGTGATTCCGTACTTCAAGCGTGAAGGAAGGGAGCTGATGTCATGAATCACACACTACTATCCAAATCCGCAAGGTCAGACCGCCACAATCCTACTTTCAAGCGGATCCGTGTCCTGCCCTATTTCACAGCGGTGGCGCTTTGCATCATAGTACTTACCCCGTTCATCATCATGGTGTCATATTCGTTGCGTAGCAATGCAGAGTTGTACAATTTCAACATTTCACTTTTTCCGCAAAACCCTACACTGGAATCGTATCGTGCCTTGTGGACACAAAACCCTCATCTGAAGCGCATCGTGGTGAATACCATCAGTGTCACCATTCTATCAACTGCATTGACTTTGGTATTTTCAACGATGATGGGCTACGCCATCGCCAGATTCCGATTCGCAGGTCGAAAACCACTTTGGTTCATTCTAGCGATGACTCAGAGCATTCCATGGATCATAGCCCTGATTCCCCTCTATATGACTCTTTCATCGTTGAAGCTACTTGACGACACGGGGATTCTCGCACTGGTGTACACGGCATGTTTCATCCCTGTGGCTACCTGGCTACTAGTGGGATTTTTTAAGAAAATACCCTCGGAGCTTGAGGAAGCAGCCAGGATCGACGGATGTTCCCAGTGGGGAGTATTCCTCAGGATCATCATTCCCCTTTCCACCAATGCGATGTGCGCGGTGGGATTGACAACATTCATTGGTTGTTGGGGAGACTACATCACCGCCTCGACTTTGCTCAAATCAAAAGGCAACTGGACCCTCACCATCGGCATCATGTTCCTTCAAGGATCGTTCAATACTGAATGGACACAGATCATGGCGCTGGGAACCTTGATCACAGTGCCTGTAGTAGTGTTGTTCCTGTGGCTGGAACGCTATTTAGTTAATCTGATGGCTGGTGGAATTAAAGAATAATACCTCTAAAGGAGCATGTCATGTCGATTGGTTTATTAGGCGATATCCACATATTGAAATCTACCGAAAGCAGGTCAATCAGCGCTGAGAATCCTACGGGCGCGCCCGGCGCAGGAGGACGTGAGCCCAGTCTGCTGGGACCAGGTAGGAAAGGACATCCACAGATCACGCTTGCGGAAGGGAGCATAACGGCACTAGCCGATGTGGATGGTCCCGGGATGATCACACATATATGGTGTACTGTCCCTGAAAGCACCCGCGATGCTGATTTCGTGATACGCAATCTTATAATACGAATGTATTGGGATGATGAATCCTCACCATCTGTTGAAGTTCCGCTGGGCGATTTTTTCTGTTGTGGCTTCGGTGCGCGATGCACAATCTCCTCGGTTCCAGTAGTGGTCGCTCCAGTGGGAGGTTTCAACTGCTATTGGCCGATGCCTTTCCGTAAACGAGCACGCATCACGGTGGAGAATCATCATCCAGGGGAAGTTAAAGGCTTTTTCTATTCTATCGACTATACGGTTAACAATGTATTCGACGACCAAGCCGCTTGCTTCCATGCGCAGTGGCGGCGCACTGTAGCGGTAGCTAAAGGAATAGACCATGTGATCCTCGATGGAATCACAGGTAGGGGACAGTATGTGGGAACTTATCTGGCCTGGGCAGCCTTAGGTCGGTATTGGTGGGGAGAGGGAGAAATGAAATTTTTCATTGACGATGATAGGGACTACCCGACCATCTGCGGTACTGGTGTTGAGGATTATTTTGGAGGAGCCTGGTGCTACTGGGAGCCCGATCCCGATCATCCTGATAACAAAGAATTGTCGCGCGTAGCAACCTACTCCACACCGTTTCTCGGCTATCCTTTCCACTCTCAATCCACCACACATCCTATTGCTCATTACGCAATGGAGACTGTGCCATCCCACGGGCTTTATCGGTGGCATCTGCCCGATCCAATCTCTTTCCGCACCCGTTTGAAGGTGTCTATTCAAGCAATCGGTCACGATGGACATCGTTTGTTCGAACGGTCGGATGATATCGCATCGACAGCCTATTGGTACCAATCAGAACCGCACACCCCGTTCCCTGTGTCTCCTGATATTGACTTGCTTAGACCACGTTGATACGAGCTCCCGCTCATACATCGTGGTACAATCCAATACGTTCCCGTAATTCCCTATACGCAGGCTCGGTGATGATGATTTCCGCCAGAATATCCTCGAGTGGAAGTGAAGATCCTAACATGGCCACAGTTTTTGGCGATCCCAACAGTTTATCTATAAAAAATTGTTCTTTATGATCCCAATCAGGTTTCCACTCGAAATGAGAGGGATATAATTTATTTATCGCATGTAATAAGGCGATTCCTGTGTGTAATGGAAGAAATACCGAAGTATCTATCACGTGTACACACACTCCCTGACATGACTGCCCGTTGAACTTGGAGAAGGTAGGGGTGAAATACTGTGACGTGAATACCACACCAGGAAGGTCATAGATCGCCATATGCTCCCTGAGCTGCTCCCCATCGATCCATGGTGCACCGATGATCTCGAACGGTCTAGTTGTCCCCCTTCCCTCCGACACGTTTGTGCCCTCGAATAGACAGGTCCCTGGGTATACACAGACGGTTTCGACACTTGGAATATTCGGTGACGGGGATATCCAAGGAAGACCAAGGTTATGCCACGACATACCTCTACTATACCCTTGGATTGGTATGACTTCCAAATCAGTCTCTGGATAATACCCGTTTTGCAGATATTGCGCGAATTCACCGATGGTAAGTCCATGCATTACCGGTAATCCATATCCACCGACGAAACTGGAAAACCGATCAGGCAACTGTTTCCCGCAGACTCCAAACATCCCGATTGGATTAGGCCGGTCTGCCACCATGATCGGTACGCCAGCTTGTCCACAGGCGGCCATCATATGTGCAAGTGTGTAAATATACGTATAGTACCTGCAGCCAATATCCTGGATATCAACTAAAATCATGTCCAATCCCGCAAGCATCGTAGAAGTTGGCGCTAGCCGATTTCCAAATAATGAGTGGATGGCGATTCCCTGCATGGTATTGTCATCTACTGGCACCACATCTTGAGCTTCTCCACGAAAGCCATGCTCTGGACCAAAAATCGCCTTGAGATTACAGCCAGAGGATCGTAAAGCCTTCCAATTGGGCATTCCAGAAGCCATCACCCCGGTGTGATTGGTCAACAAGCCAATCGTTCCACCCGTACACAGATTTTTGTCCAACACCTGCTCGATACCTGTGATCATACACTCCTCCTTGGATCAATTAATTGTATCATAAAAGAGGAGTTACTGGTATTCCTCCAACGAAAGATCATAGTGATTTATTAGCAAAAACCATCCTGCTACAATTCCCCACATGGGGGACCAAGGGTTGCTGCAGAGGATGGTACAAAAGATCGTCTCCATGGAGGCAGAAAATACCCGACAGTGTTTGGATTTTTTCCAATTTGGAAGAGACTATGCAATAATCCAAAGAACCTTGGGATTACCGGTAGATTGTTGAAAAAACATGGTGGAGAATGTACCTGGAATAAGAAACACACACCTCGCCGAAAACATTATCAAGCATCCGAAGGAGGCCGTTCCCTGTGTTCCAATGCGCCAGTATGCACTTTAATTTCCAACTCAATTGTCTAGGTCAGTTTGTCTTTGGAGTCTTGGTTGCTCAGCCAAGCTTATTATAGATAACCGGGGTTTGGTACTTCCACTGCTCCCACAACGCTCTATCCTGCAAGAGTTCTGCCATGAAGCAGGCCACATTGATCCTACTTGTTTTGCCGGCATCAAAGACAGGGCTCCGCTTGGTATGTACTACTACTTCATATGCACTGGGCATCTCTTCGTCAATGAGTGTGTCAGGCCGTACTGCCACCCAGGAAAAAGCCTTGCTCTCCCCGATACGATGCACAAGATCATCAACAGCAAGCATGTTGTCCCGATGCGGTGGGAGCAGGACTTTCAAAAGCGAGAATACCACCGACTCGCCAAAGCTGTTCTTCTCCCCCTGGCTTGTATTGGTATAAGCAGTAGTACTCATGAGTATGAATTTCTGTGATTTGGCAGTCATCTCCATTGCAGCGGTGATCTTCTGGACAGCATGGATAACAAGTCTATGCGGCTTCCCAAAAATTCCTTTCAGCGTAGTCCTGTGACCAAGGCAACAGATTACCGCATCACAATCCTTGAGGAGCTCCTGTATCGTGGCCTGACTAAAGGTATCAATATCACCGGTGACAATCTCTACAAGTGGATGGTTGCTGAGGGTTTGGGGTAGTACTGCGTTTGTGCGGACCACTATCCTGGTGGAGATCGTCCTCTCCAGCAATTGTGAAACGACCAGTTTCCCGGTTGCCCCACTGGCTCCTACTACTACTGCTTTCATGCCATCCTCTTTTTTGGGAACTCAACTGCTCCCCCTCACGACGTAATACAGAAAATGCCTTGCATACAACACGTATCACCGCATCTTTTGCATGGTACTACCACATTGGTTGAATCTCAATAGAGCGCGGAGGTTGTGTGAAATCCCATTACTAAACCTTAGTCAAGTTTGATTTCCTGCCATATCACATACTTCATGTATGTGATATGCGCTTCATATAAACCAAAGGGAGGTATAAAGCTTTGAACGCGGTCATGATCAGCGGCTCATTGTGGAGATTGTACCGGGTACCTATCCCTCCATTGGTGCCTGGCACCGAATTACACAAAAGACACACCAACCTTGAAGTAATGGGCGTAGAATACAGGTTTTACTGTTTCGGTCGATTGTTGGTGCCAGAGATGGCCTTGCACCACCGGCAAAGCGGAGCTCCTCTTTTGGCCTAGACAAAAGAGAGCGGGAGCGGCGACGGGACCCGAGGGCCAAGGCCTGAGGGAGGTGCCCAAAGCCTCCCAGCTCGCCAGCCTATTTCTCTTTCGACTCCTTCAGGATCCGCTGAAGTCCATCCAGGATGAGTTCCAGGCCAAAAGCAAAGTCGGCCTCGGCATCGTAGCCGGTCTGCATGGAATTCAGAGTCATCCGATAGAGGTTGGGATAGGTATCGGCTGGGATAGCGTGCATGAGAGCGGTGGCTATCTCTTCGGGCGAGGCCTCACCATCTCCGGCTGCGTTCATCTGCTGGATACTGAAGCCATAGATATAGCTATCAAGTAAAGAAAACGCACGTCCAGCACCGGTAAGCGAAAAACCAGCCTGGAAAAGCGTACCCAACACCCACTCGAAGTAGCGCAACCTGGACGGACCACTGGACTTGCGCGAATCCAGCAAGGGTGGCACCCATGGATGAAGGCCGAACAGCTGATGGGCAGAGATCGCACGAAGGCGCATCGCCTCGCGCCAGTGGCCGGTATCGGCAGGTAGATCGAACTGGTCTATCACCACATCCACCATACCATCTAGGATGTCGTCCTTGTTGGCGACATGGTTGTACAGCGACATCGCCTCCACCTCCAGCCGCGAAGCCACCTCGCGCATAGTGACCGCACCCACCCCACGCTTATCAGCGATCTCCACCGCTGCAGCGAATATCCGCTCGCGGTTCAACGGTAGGCGTGTACCGGAGGTTTTATCACCACTATCAGATTTTCCAACCATTTTTTTTACCATTCGTCCCCCCTGGGTATTGACAGACTTACACTGTAAGTGACATCATGCTGATACATACTTAGTAAGTATATCATCTATCGCCTGACTTGCAAGAGGGTCAGGACAGAAAAAGGAGACCGAAATGGATACATTCACTCAAAAAGACACCCTACGCCAACAAACCGGCGGTGTAGCGGCACTGTATATGGCACTCGCCTATCTCGCGGCGATGCCCTACTTCCTCATCGTGGTGGACTACCTAGGTGCGACCACTGCCAAAGACAAAGTCGCGCTCATTCTGGCGAACTTCCCCAGCCTATACGCCATGTACCTCATCACCTACGTACTGTTTGGCATAATACTTGGGGTGCTGGCCTTTGCGCTGTACGATCGGCTGCAGATGCACGCACCAGCCCTCATGAGGATCACTACCGCTATCGGCCTCCTGTGGGCGTTCGCTCTTACCACCAGTGGCATGGTCTTCAACTATGGCATGGGCACCATCGTGGAAATGGCCAGAACCGACCTTTCGCAGGCCCAGCAGACCTGGCAGGTGATAGAACTGGTCGCGATGGGACTTGGTGGGGCTGGCGGTGAACTCCTCGGTGGCTTATGGGTGCTGTTGATTAGCCTGGTGGCACTCAGGAGCCGTTCGTTACCACGGCTGCTCGGCTGGCTGGGCTTGGTGACAGGTGTGGCGGGATTGCTATCGGTTATCCCATTCTTGCACGATGTCGGTATGCTGTTTGGCATATTGCAAATAGTGTGGCTGGTGTGGCTTGGCGTGGTGCTGCTCAGGACAAAGCAGACAAACTAATAGAGGTTCAAGGAGTGATCTGTGGATATAGTTCCTTGAACATTTTCCAAAGGGAATTCTCCAAACCCGAGTTGACAGATTTCGCACTGTGTTTTATATTGACAAACATGTCAGTCAATAGGAGAAACCATGTCACCAAGAACGCAAGAAGCTAATGATGCGCTGCACGGAGAAAGGCGGAAGGAAATTCTAGATGTAGCTCTACGCATCTTTGTCGAGAACGGTTTCAACGGGACACGCATGCAGGAGATTGCAAAGCGATGCAAACTAAGTTACGGACTGGTCTACCATTACTTTCCATCTAAGGAAGCAGTCTTCACCGCTCTGGTAGATTTGGCACTCGATGCGGCGAAACAGCTGGTATATTCCCTACCACAGGGATTATCACCCCAAGTCTTCGGTTCTCTCATAGGTTTCGCAGTCTCCGATCCATCACCCCACTATTTTGCCATTATCGTGGAGGCGTTGACCAGAAAAAGTGTACCAGTTGAGCTATCAAATCGGGTGAAGCAATCGGTGATGGAATTAAAGACTGCGCTGGCTACAGCCGGGAATAGCAACCCACGGGACGACAACGACAACAGGGCTGAGGGAATCCTTGCCTTACTGCTTGGTGCTTCTATTATGAAAATCTGCAACTTGTCTGATGGTTCGTTCGTTGCGCAATCGGCGACTATTCTGACAGCTTCAAGGAAGGAATAGGACATGCTCATCGCATGCTGCCTGATTATTGCATTCTGTATCACTCCCCCCTCGGGTTGTAAACGGATTGGTTTAACGGGTAGCTGACGGAAACACCTGGGAAACGGGATTAAAGGATTATCCTCATCTAGGCAGAGCAGTGATAGTGTCTATTTCAAGGAGTTCACATATGAGTAATCTACTTGCTAAAATTTTAATCGTGACAGGAAGCGTGGCTTTGATAGGCTTCGGCATCTGGCATTTCCATGTGCCAAAGGGTTGGAAATGGTATTCCTATATCGATGCGCAAGCGACCGAGCTGATTATCGCGATACAGGCGGTAAATATCTTCTTTTCGCTCGCCCTGATCCTGTTTGGATTGATGAATATAGCATTGATAATGGGAGACAGATCAAATATATACTCAATCGCCATCGTCTGGGGTGCCACCTGCATCCTGTGGTTCACCAGAGTGCTGATGCAGATAATCCACCCCCAAGGGTCGATGAGCCCGGCCCTTCAATATGCGATGCTTTCGTTATTCGTGGTTGTGTTTCTCTGCTATGCCATTCCTTTGGTGATGGTCCTGATGAGGAAGGATTTCAGCTAGAACCAGTAACGCAACTTGGCTGCGCCACTGGTTCAGATGATTATCAATGAAAGGTATCAATACTCCAGGGCAAGCCATGGAAAGCAGGGCGACTTTCTCCATTCTGCTACTTTTTCTTTTTCTTTGGCTCCCCAGGCTGCTCGAAGACCATGCCGTTTTCGTCGGTTTCCGCCTCGATGGGGGCTTCCTCCACCGGCGCGACCTCACCTTTGTTCGGTTCGTGTGTTTGATCAAGCCCTTTTCCCTAAAAGGCGTTTCATTGGCCAGTAGTGCTCATGCATGGATCGATGGTGCTCATATTCGGATTGGTGGTGCTTTAAGCTCGGAAGAATCACATTGAGCTGTATTTGGAACTTTTTGATGAATATAGGAGCTCATAGGGCATATCCTTTGTAAGCGTCCACTGGTCTGTTATTGCTAGCGGACGCCCCTGAATATATACGGTTCGGTCCTGGTCGGGTCTGGTTTGCCAGAGTCCCTGGTGTTTCTCATCTTCATGAGTGATTCACTGTCGACATT
>Ga0247841_10002017_pt1 | contig 42329 bp, 26 predicted proteins | sample LaCruzMarch2015__2_FD_192410 | JGI IMG/M metagenome (GOLD analysis project Ga0247841, IMG submission 192410) | Freshwater microbial communities from meromictic Lake La Cruz, Castile-La Mancha, Spain - LaCruzMarch2015_18m | ecosystem: Environmental > Aquatic > Freshwater > Lake | place: Spain...
TTCTCACCTGTTTGTAGATAGAAAAAACAAAGAAGATGTGATTGAATCCCCATAGGCCGACGCAGCGGCTAAGTTCTTCAAGCGTTATTCTGCAACTTCGTTACAGAATAACGCTTATTCGAAAGCATCACTTAACCACGGCCTGCACCTGATCGTGCAAACGGCGCGCTCCAGGTGAGGCACATGTTACTTTGTTCCGATCCGTAATCCTCAGCCTTGATGGATGAATCCTGCTAAGGACTTGTAGATGAAGCCAGTCAAGACTCAATTCAACAGATTATCAAATCAAAAGTACGCATGAACTGAACCGGCTGAACCTTATCTGGTCAAATTCTATGATCTTCCCGGATGATAACCCTGCTTCCGCCATGGATGCTGGTGTTCCAGTTTTTGGGAGCTTTAACGGTCTTCAGTCGATCGAGTTCGCCGATATCTTTTAGTCGCTGGTAGATGAGTTGCCAGGCGCAGGGGCGATCGGCCCTGACCTCGCACCGGTCTTCCCTGGAACCGCCGCAGGGACCGTTAAGCATATGTTTTGCGCACCGGGTTATGGGGCAGATGCCGCCGTATTCATGGAGGACGCATTTGCCGCAGGCGATGCATTTTTCCGTCCAGGTGGCCCTTTCCTCGAGAATACCGATGAACTCCGTATCCAGGCCGGCATAAACCGGTTTGCTGTATCGCTCGGCAATCGCCTGCACCCCGGCACCGCAGCCAAAAGAAAGGACGACATCATTTCTGGTGATCGCCTCGGCCGCCTTTTCTATAAAGATGTTATCGCACTGCCGTTCAATCGTGAGTTCTTCAACTTCAAAAGAGAGGTTCTTCAACCTTGAAGCAATGCGCAGCGCCGACGCGTTGATGCTGACTTCCCGTTCACCCCCGGCCAGGCATACCGTAACGCACGTACCGCACCCTAACATGAGGATCTTCTTGTGGCCTTTCAATATGTCAATGAGTTCGGGAATGCTTTTCCTTTGTGCTACTATCATACATTCATCTCCGCATTTTTTGGTTGATTGACTCTCTTTAACGGGCTTGGCCCAATGCTCTTCAGCGTCGCCAGCATCTCATTGATGTGATCGACAAGCGGCCTGGCCTGTGCCGCCGATATGTTGATCATGCGGATGCGTTGCGCCTCCAGGCCACACTCGGAAAGGAATTTCTGCGTATAACCTACCCTGCCTTTGGCCAGAAGATTACCTTCCGTGAAATGGCAACCGCCTTCCAGGCATCCGGCAACCAGAATTCCATCGGCGCCCCTTTCAAAGGCCTTCATGAAAAACTCCACCTCCAGCCTGCCCGTACAGGGTGTTCTGACAATACGAACATTCGTGGGATACTGCAACCTCATGGAACCTGCCAGGTCTGCGGCGGAATATGAACAATACTGGCAGCAGAAGGCAATAAGCAGGGGTTCAAAACTTTCGTTACTCATAAGACGCCTCTACCTTAATTACTCCCGACAGTTAAATGATGCTCCAACAGGTCATCCAGCATCATGTTAAACTGCTTGGACTCAAAATGATTGAGTTGGATCGCACAAGCAGGACATTCGGCGGCGCATATGCCGCAACCCATGCATTTCGCCGCCGCAATCTCGCCCTTGTTATCGACATTCACAAAAGGCGCACTATAGGGGCAAACGTGGACGCAGGTCATGCAGGAAATACACTTATCCTGGTTAACCTCGGAAACCTCGGCGCCGATGTCCAGGTGCGTTTTCGATAGTACCGTGGCCGCCCGTGATGCGGCGGCGCGGGCCTGGGAAATATTTTCGTCTATCATCTTTGGTGAATGGGCCAGGCCGCACAGATATATTCCCTCGGTGGCGAAATCTACGGGACGGAGTTTGACATGGGCTTCCAGGAAGAAGCCGTCGGCATTAAGCTGCAATTTGAGCATATCCGACAACTGCCTGTTGCCGGCGGGGGCGCCGATTCCCGTGCTCAGGATGACATTATCGGCCTCAATTTCAATAATATCATTAACATCGGGGCTATCAACCGTAACCAGGAGGCCGTTGTTTTGAGAGACAACGGGTTGTTTTTCTTCGTCATACCGGATGAAGACGATGCCGGCTTCCCGGGCCATCCGGTAATACTTCTCTCGGAAACCATAAGTCCTGATATCGCGGTACAGGATATAAATATTGGCATCGGGACTTTTCTTCTTGATGCTCAGGGCATTCTTGACCGCCATGGAACAGCAGATGCGGCTGCAATAGGGGTGTTTATCATTGCGGGACCCGACACATTGAATCATGACAATGTTTTTGCCCTGACCTTTAAACTTGTCCGCGTGGAGGAGTTGTTCCAGTTCCATTTGGGTGAGGATATTTTCAGACTCACCGTAAAGGAATTCGCGAGTTTCCGCCGGTTCCCCTCCCGTTGCCGCAATAATGGCGCCACAGGATATCTCGGTTTTGGCGATATCGCCCTGACCGTTGCCCTTTCCTTTTTCCTTTATCGTCACTAAAAATTTGCCGATATGTCCGTTAACTTTCGTCACTTCGCTATTCAGATAAACCTTGATGCGACCGTGATTTTGCGTCCGGTTGACAATATTGGCGATAAAATTGCGGATATCGTCGCCTTCCAGGGTGGAATGAATATTCCGCGCCTGTCCTCCCAGGGTCCCCGATTTTTCAATGAGCGCGACCTGGAATCCCTGCTCCGCCAAGGAAAGGGCCGCGGTCATGCCGCTCAATCCTCCCCCGATGACCAGACCGTCCTGGTTGATGGCCAGGGATTCTCCGACCAGTGGCTTCAGGAAGCTCGCCCGGGCGATGGACATTCTCACGAGTTCAATGGCCTTCACGGTGGCGACCTCCGGTTCTAAAGAATGCACCCAGGAACATTGATCCCTGATATTGGCCAACTCGAAAAGGTAGGGATTCAATCCGGCCTCCCGCAGGGTTTCCCGGAAAAGGGGTTCATGGGTCCGGGGGGTGCAGGATGCGACCACCACCCGGTTGAGGCGGTATTCTTCGATCCGTTTTTTAATCTCGGAAAGACTTGCGTCCGAACAGGTGTACATGGTGTGTGAGGCAACAACCACATGGGGATCGCTGGAAATGGTCTCGGTCACTTTTTCCACATCCACCGTGCCCGCGATGTTAATCCCGCAATGACAGACAAACACGCCGATCCGCAACTCATCATCGGTTACATCATGCTCGGTCGGATATTCCTTCTTCGTGATGATCGTATTGCGCACCTGCGACAGCAGCTCCATCGACATGGAGGCCGCGGCGCTGGCCTGGGTTACGGTTTCAGGTATATCTTTGGGCTCCTGGAAGGCGCCGGCGACGAAAATACCGGGCCGTGACGTTTCCAGGGGGAAGAACCGGCTGGTTTTACAGAAGCCGAATTCATTGAGTTCAATGCCCAGATGGGCCATGCCCGCCGAAATATTGGGTTTGGGATCCAACCCGACGGCCAGAATAACCAGATCGAAATCGCGCTCCGCCTGTTTGAAGTGCTCGTCCACATAGCGCAGCCTGATGTCCATCGATCCTGGAACCTGGAGGGCCCGGGAGGGAATACTTTTGATATATTCTATGTTTTCCTTGCTGCGGGCGCGTTCGTAATACTGGTCGAAGTCTTTCCCGAAAGCCCGGATATCCATATAAAAAATAGTCGCTTCCAGACCGGCGGTGTGCTCGCTTGCAACGAGGGCCTGTTTGGTCGTGGCCATACAGCAGATGGAAGAACAATACTCATTCCCGCATTTGGCGTCCCGGGAACCGACGCACTGTATCCACGCGATTCTTTTGGCTTCCTTGCCGTCACTCCTGCGGACGATATGCCCGCCATAGGGGCCGGCGGCAGAAAGCATCCGCTCAAACTGCACGCTGGTCAAGACGTTCTGATACCGGTTAAAGCCGTATTCTCCCTTAAGTTCGGCATCATATTCCTCAAATCCCGGCGTCAGGATGACGGAACCGACATCCAGGGTGATAGTTTCTTCCTGCATGCCGTGCAGAACAGCCTTTTTATCGCAGGCGGCAACACACTCCATACATTCGGAACACATGGCGCAATTCAGGCAACGTTCAGCTTCCGCCAAGGCGTCTTCTTCGGAGAATCCGCATTCAATCTCGCAGAAATTGCCGGTCCTCATCTCCGCCGTGATTTCCGTTGCCTTGGCCCGTTCTTTCTTTTCCGTATGGGCCGTGGCAGGAAGGAGTTCTTCCGGAACGGGATTCAACATATCTTCAAAACGATCGGTGCGCTGGTCCTTCCCGTGGAGATAGCGGTCAATCGATTCCACGGCCCGTTTTCCAGCGGCAACGGCCTGGATGACACTGGCCGGACCGGAAGCGTTATCACCTCCGGCAAAGATACCTTTAACCGATGTTTCAAGGGTTACGGGATCAACTTTGAAACAACCGCGCGCTGTATCTACACAGACGTGCTCAAGCAGTTCAGCGTCGATGGCCTGACCGATCGCCACGATGATCTGATCCGCACTGATATTTTTCAAATTATTTTGATCATAGGCGGGGCTGAACCGGCCATTTTCATCAAAGACGCGGGTACATTGCTTGAGTTCGATGCCTTTTACGGAACCATCCCCGAGAATGCGATTTGGCCCCCAGCCATTGTTGATCGTAATGCCTTCGGCCAAAGTGGCTGCTATTTCCTCTTCATAAGCGGGCATTTCGTCACGCTTTTCCAGGGAAACCATCTCTACCTGCTTAGCGCCGAGGCGGAGGGCCGTTCTTGCCACATCGATGGCTACATTGCCGCCGCCAATGACCACGACGTGTTCACCGACCCGGGGCTTGTTGTCCTTATCACCTGCCTGTTTCAAGAATTCCACGCCATAGTCGACGCCCTGCCGGTCTTCGCCGTCCACACCCAGTTTCCTGCTCACATGGGCGCCGGCGCTGATGAAGACGCAATCATTTTCTTTCTGTAAGTCCGCGATGGTTTTATCCTTGCCCACGCGACAGTTTAAAACGATGCGGACGCCTTTGCGCCGGATCAGCTCCACTTCATAAGCGAGGATGTCTTTGGGAAGCCGGTAGGCCGGTATCCCCCAGACAAGCATACCGCCCGCCGTATTTGACGCTTCATAGATAGTAACGGCGAAGCCTTTGTCCGCCAGATCGCCGGCGGCCGTGAGGCCTGCCGGTCCGGCGCCGATAATGGCGATTTTCGGCGCATTAGCCGGCGGCGTTTTCTCTTCCGGCAATGCCAGTTCGCCCGATTTTACAAGTTTGATTTCCTGATCCACGGCAAATCTTTTCAGTTGCCTGATGGCCAGCGCCGAATCCACGGTGGCACGGGTGCAAACGGTTTCACAGGGAGCGGGACAAACCCGGCCGCAGATGGCGGCGAGGGGATTTCGTTCTCTGATGAGGTTTGCCGCCTTCACATATTCCTTTTTCTTGATGAGTTGGATATAGCCCTGCACATTGATATTGGCCGGGCATTTCATTTTACAGGGGGCATGGCCCAATTTGAGGATGCTGGGCTTATTGGGAATTGCTTGCGCGGAATATTTCTGGATGCCTTTCCTTGCTCCCAGCGCGCGGTTATACCGGTCCTCGATTTCAACCGGACAGACTTTGGTGCAATCACCGCAATCATTACAGATCCGTTCATCGATATAGCGGGGAGCCTTTTTCACATAGGCTTTAAAGTTTCCCGGCGTCCCTTCCAGCTTCTCCAGGCTGGAGAGGGTAAGGATTTCGATATTGAGATTTCTGGCGCACTCAACAAGCTTGGGAGAGACGATACAGGTTGCGCAGTCACCGGTGGGAAAGGTTTTATCCAGGTGCGCCATCATCCCGCCGATAGCGGCAGATTTCTCCACCAGATAGACCTTAAACCCGGAATTGGCCAGATCGAGGGAAGCCTGAACACCGGCGATGCCCCCGCCCTGGACAAGTACGGCGCCAATTTTTTTCTTTTTACCTTTTTCCATGATTCATGACCCTATCTATTACCGGATAAAATTCAGCGTCTCTTGCGGTGAAATGATCAGTTTGTTCAGTCCCAGCGCCTGCTCTGACATGCCAAGACATAATCCCATGAGCTGCGTTATATAGAGAATGGGCATGTTGTAACGATGGCCCGTGGCTTTTAAAATATCGTCCTGACGCATATCCAGATTGATCTGGCACATGGGACAGGCAACGGCCATGCATTGGGCTCCGGAATCTTTGGCCATGGCGATAATCGTTTCGGAGAGTTTTACGACCAGATCCGACCTGGTAAGGGTTAATGAACCGCCGCAGCATTCCACCTTATGAGGCCAGTCCAGCCCCACACCGCCCATGGCATTGATAAGCCTGTCCATGTAGACGGGGTTTTCCGGATCGTCAAAGCTTGCTATTTCCGGAGGACGAACCAGGAGACAGCCGTAATACGACGCAACCTTCAGCCCCGAAAGGGAATGCTTCAGCGCCTTTTTGAACGCGGCAAGTCCCATATCCTCGATAATGATCTCCACAAAGTGCCGTACCTTAACGGAACCGTCATAATCCCTGCCCAGGGCGGCAGCGGTCTTTTCCCGTGTTTTCAGATTAGTGGATATTTCATGGTTGGCGATCTTCATCCTGCTATAGCAGGAGGCACAACTGACCACCATCTCCAGACCCATATCCTTCACTTTTAAAAGATTGGCGGCGGCAAGTGATACGGACAGATCGTGATCTACCTGATGAGCCATGGTCGTACCGCAGCAGGACCAGCCCGCGGGTTCGACAAATTCGATCCCCAGGGCAGGAGCAACGGTCAGGGTCGACAGATATAGGTCGCGGGCTGTTGATTCCGCCGAACATCCCGGGAAATACGCGTATTTCATTTTACTTTTTCCTTGCCTTCTCTAAATGATTAAATATCTGCTTAACTATCTTTTTATCGGCTCCCTGCGAGGGAAGAAGCGCAATTTTTCCTTTTTTCAGGATCATGGGGACTTTATCCATGTCTTTCATATAGGATGCAGTGCCTGCTTTATAAAGGGCCATGGCCCCCAGGTCGTAGGTCCGGCCGAAGGTCTTAATGGTTCCCAATAAAATCTTGTTCATCAGCGGCATGTTCCCGTCCGGTTTCGCAGCCCCCGTCTCTTCCGCCATGACCCGCAGGGCGTCCATCACTCGCGCCATGTCTATTTCCATGGGGCAACGGCTGAAGCAGGTGGCACAGGACACACAGGTCCAGATGATTTCACTGTCAAGCAGCTCTTCCCCGGCTCCCAACTGCAACTTCTTGATTACTTCCGAGGGAGAAGACGCAGTATAGCCCGACACGGGACAGCCATTGGTGCACTTTTTACATTGCAGGCAGGTATTGATATCAATTCCCGATATCTCCTTAACCCGATTGATGATTCCTCTCTTGACGGCTTCTTTTTTTATTCTTATCGGCATATTGCTTTCCAACTTTCAAGCGTCATCGTCCAGATCTTCCTCGATTTTCCCCGCTACGAACGGCACAACCTTTCTATAGACCTGCCGGGGGCTTCGTCTCTTGCCATTTACCTTCAACAGGTCTTCAATTCTAATATCAAAGAGGCGTTCATTCTCCTCAAGGTACGGGAGGATGAGTTCCCAGTCCTTTTTATTCAACGGTTCGATCATGCCGCCGTTGAGTTGCTGGTCGACCAAGGTTTTGCCGGGGTCACGGACATAGATGGCCCCTCCCGAGGCAAGGGAGAATATATTGCTGCCCGGATATGGTTCGTCCATCAGGATGACACCGCCGTTGTCGTCGAATTTTACCCCGTTCAAGATGACAAAACCGCCGTCATTATGAGGATCGCCCGCCATGAAGGACTCGCCCAGGAAGTCAAGGCACGTGCCGTTGATGACAACCCTGGGTTTTCCGACGGAGTTGATCAGGGGTCTGCCCGCCGCATTGCCCATCACATATATCTCCCCACCCTTGGCGCCATAGAGGAATGTCTGACCGACGTCTCCGTAGATGACCAACTTCCCGCGCTTGATAATCTGCCCCAACTGATCCTGGGCGTTTCCGTGCACCGTAATCGTCATCCCGTCGATTCCGGAAGCCAGGTAGTCGCCCGAACTGCCATAAACATCGATTACGACATCGTCGGTCTCGGGTCCGAGACCGTTGCCGATATACCTCTGGCCGACGCATCCGAAGGTGATGAAACGCCGCCACCCTTTCATGTAAGCGTCCATCAGGAGCGAGGCATCGCTCTGATCCCCTTCCGGAGGGAACCCGAAAGCGTTGATTATCAGGGTCGTTTCATGCTGTTTTGGGGCGCGTAACGCGCTGCGGGTAGTGAAGTCTATTAATCGGTAGCTGTTACCGGGGGCATCCTGATCATGATCAAGCCGGGGAGAACCCTGAAACAGCCTGCTGAGCTCGCTTCTCAGGATATGGAGGATGTGGCTTCGTTTCTTTGTTCCCATCGGATAGCGGTAATCATTGAGCATGGTCAGTGATTTCATCGCGATATCAAACGTATTCGTATTTTTTCCGTTCTCCGTAATCATTCTGCAGACGGCGCGGAGATCGTCATAACTCCAGGCGGAAATATGATCGCGAAGATACCGGAAAAGACCTACGGCATCGCTTTCCGTTAAATCCCTGATCTTCTTTTCAGTACCGGCGTCCACTTTATGATTCAGGTAAGTTTCCGATGCGAAATCATACGGTTCAGTACCCGTCGGCAGCGAAATGGGCGTGCCGAATTTGTCGGTGCAAGTCATCCGCATCCTGCCGGACTCTTGGGTGAGATTGAAAATGAAGGCCCCGCCGTCGGTATGGCTGCCGCCGCGGGCGTTCCAGAAACGGTCGGCAACGGGACATATCCTGATATCGTCTTTGGAAAGGCTGAGCAGCGTAGCGTCAATCGCCTGTTTCTCCGAAGCGATGAGCCCGACCTGCACCTCCCCGTCAACGAAGGCAAAAACCTGGGGACGCAGCATGGCCGTATCCGTAATGCCTAAAAGCTGGAACTGTTCCTGAGCAATATCGTTCCGGGCAATAATAAAAAACCAGGGGCCGTCGGGAGAACCATGGATGTGCGTGGCCTGGATGGCCCGGTATAATTTCTTCTTTGTCTCCGGAAGGCGGTCAAAATCCAACTCGGAGGTGGGAGCCAGGGCCTCGATAATGTGTTCGAGGGAATAATGGTAGGTCCGGCTTAAAAGATCGAAAAGCAGGACGGATACCTCCGTATCGGTGAGAAATTGCGGCCGGATGTGTCGCTGCAACAGGTGCTCGGTCACGGAATGATAATTGGCAAAGTCCCCGTTGTGGACCAGGGCGATGTTGATGCCCGTAAAAGGGTGAGCGCCCGCCGGGTGCCAAACACGTCCCTTGGTCGGGAAGCGCTGGTGAGCGATCCAAACATGGGCGCAGAGGTCCCTGACTTTATAATAATCAACGATAGCTTCGGCAAACCCGACCACCTTAAGGATCATGATGTTTCGGCCGTGAGAGAGGACAAAGGCCTTTTTGTCGCCGACGGCGGAGTAATGCATCTGGTTGAGCTTGAAGCTGTTCTGATTGACGTACTCGTCTTCGGCTTCACGGCGGTCTATGTTCCCAAGTTTATGATCCAGGATAAAATGATCGAGGACGTCTTTCTTCACCCGCACGAAATAGCGGCACACATCGGGTGGTTTCACTTCCAGTCCCGGGATCGTTTTCCAGTCGTCAACCGTAGCGAGCATGCATGAGGCGGCAACATCAAAATGAGGAAGGATAAAGCCATTTTCGACGTCGTCCTTGGCATCAGGCTCAAGGAAGGCAATATGCAGCATGTAATGATCTTCCAGAAGCTCGCGGCTGACACCCAGTTGCTCCGGTACGAATCCCACCGCCGCGATGCCGCCGCCTTTCCCATTCCCACGGTTGTGCATCTGCTTGGAGGGCTCATAGATATGTTTGCCGGGAACGGGCTCGGTACAACAGAAACCGACCACACCGCACCCTCCTTCTTCCTCGCTCTTCCTGACCGTTGCCGGCAGATCGAATCCGTCGATCAGTTTCTTTTTAGAGTCTATCAGTCGTTGTATCAGGTCGTTATTCACGCTTCATGCTCCACAACTACATTCGTATAATCCAGATGCATCAGGAGATCGGAACGCCCCCTAAGCTCGGATACGCTTCTCAAACCCAACCGGCGGAGAATCCTGACGATTTCATTTCTCCAGGCATTATAGGTATTAATCAACCTCTGTGCTCCCCATTCAAGATCAATTTTGGGCGCCAGCACCTTATCCGTCGTGGCGATACAACGGGGACATCCACGACCCGTCGAACAGCGATTGCAGCGCACGCATCCCAGGGCCACCATTTCCATCGTGCCGATGATAACGCCGTCGGCGCCGAGGGCGATGGCCTTGGCGGCGTCGTAAGGGTTGCGTATCCCGCCGCTGGCCATTAGCGTCACCTGCTCCCGCGCGCCTTCCGCCACAAGGAAATTGTGTACCTTGGGAATGGCGTATTCGATCGGCATGGCGATATTTTTCTTGGCAATGTCCGGGGCGGCGCCCGTACCGCCGTAACCACCGTCCAGGTGAATGATATGCGTTCCCGCGGAGTAGCTTCCCACGGCAACCATGTCCACATCGTTGGGTGTCGATACCTTGGTCGAGATCAGCGCCCGCCGGTTGATATGCTTGACCCAGTCGATATGCTTCTGATGGTCTTCGATGGAATAGACACTGTGGAACGGAAAAGGAGAAAACAAGGATATCCCGACGACGGTCTCGCGCATCTTGGCGACGGCCTGGGTATTTTTATCTCCCAGCAGGTGTCCCCCCAAGCCCGGTTTGGCGCCCTGGGCATATTTAAATTCCACAATAGGAACGCGTTGGATGGTTTCTTCCCGGACGCCAAAAAGGCCCGTGGCGACCTGGGTGATCATATGATCGTCGTAAGGTCTCATCCGTTCCATGAAACCGCCCTCGCCCGTGCACGAGAAGGTATTCCACACCACGGCCGCCCGCGCCTTGGAAAGCTGGGTCGTATTGCTGACGGAACCGAAGGACATGCCGCCGCCATACCACGGGACATCGATCCTGATCCTGGCGCGTCCGTCGTTACGGCGGTTCAGTTCAATACTCGTATCGATTTCTTCGTCTTTAAGTTCGAGGGGTGGTCGGTCCGGAAAGTTGAACCGGATGCGGTCGAATCCTCCCTCTGATTTTCCCGTCTCGAATTCATACCCGTAATCTTCGGAAGGGCATTCACCGTTTTCCGCCATCTTCCAGGTGGCGAGAATCATCTCGGCAGGCCAGCGGTAATCGCCAAGGGCTTTCATCATCGGGTTTTCCTGGATGCGCAACGCGCCCTGAGGACATGCCGTAATGCAATAGCATCCTTTTTTCTCACACACCGGGCCAAAACAGAGATGACTCTGCGGCTGGGCAAAATACTTATACCCGGGACTTTTTACATGCACGCCCTGGGGACATATTTCAACGCATTTGCCGCATTTGAGACATAGTTCTTCGTTTCTCAGGATAATATATTTGGAGATCTCATTCCGGTATCGGGGCGGAGCCGGCCGTATCGTACGCGCCTGTTTGAATTGAGGCGTACGGGTCTTCCGTGTTTTTTCCGGGATAATATCTTCAAGCTTGCAATCTATTTCCAAAAAGTTTGCCAAAAGCTTCCTCCTCGAGTTGCTCAAAAAACATGGCCCGTCCTACGTCTCCTCTCAGACGCCGGGCATCACGCATACCCATGGCGCCCATCAATTCAACCAACTGGTCATGCCAGGCGCTGATTAAATTGGTCGTTCTTCCGACGCCGTAACTTAGACTGATTTCCTGAATTTTAGCAGGACAGGTATGGCTATCCCCGCACTGATGGCACAGGTGACATTCAAGTCCCACCAACAGGGGCAGTTCAATCGATACAAGATCAGCGCCGCATAGAACACCTTTTACCATATGTTCCGGAAGGGCGATGCCGCCTCCGGCGATGATGGTCACGTCATCTCTCCGGCCGTTTTCGATTAGGGACCTGTGCACCTTACGGATCATATCCTTAATGAACATGGGGTGTTCCGATCCGATTTCCCGACCGTTGCTATCCGCTACGATATGAATAACCTCGATGTCCTCATCGGCAAGATCGATGGCCCGTTGCATGCCGCCGGCAGTCAATTCGACTCGCACGGCAACGACAATCCCGGGATGGATTTGTTTCAGTGCATGGATGCGGCTCTTAACGTTCCCGTCTTCTTCTATTTCGGCTAACGGCGTTTTTTTCAAAATTTCCCCGGGAAGCATCGCGGCGTCGGCAGCGAAATAAAAGGCGATGTGGGGCAGGTATTTGTCGGCATCAACTCCTGCGAAGGGCCATTTTCTGGCATCCACCAGGGCGATGAGACCGGTCTTGACCGCCGTTTCAATGATGATCGCATCGAGCTTCGGGAGGGCATATTTATCCGGTATTCTATCTATAATGAGGGGCATGGGAATGGACAGGATAGGAGACAGAGGCGAAACCACTTCATCACCGTTCAAGATGAGAAAAGATGAATTATGCCCGATGTCGACGGCTGAGCTGATATACTCGCGTCCATGAATTCCGTCCCGGGTCGGCCGCACGATTTCCGACATATCGGTCCACATCGAATCAAAACCGTAACCGGAAAATTTCCCGCCATATCCTGCTCCGGAAACGGGAATTTTAGCCGTCTCCGCCTGAGCCCATGTCGTTAGAATAATCTCGGGCGTCCAGTAGCTGTTCCCGAGCTTTTCATATTCAGGATTAATTGCAAGGCATAAAAGGTTTTTGGTGCAATCCTGAACACAGGAAAAGCAGCCCATGCAATCGAAGAAAAGGGAATCCACGCTCTCGAGATCCCGGATATATTTAATCTCATCGCGGTGCCGGTCATACACGCAAGCCTTCTTGACGCAGTTGTGGCACCTGGCGCAATCTTCCCGCCAATCGACAATGCCGTATTTGCCGATACGCGGACGTCTGGGCGGGACAGGTTTTGTTGCTATGTGATATTTTTCCGGCATGGAATCAGTTCTCCTGTGTCATGTTAGCGCTTGCCGGACAATCCGGAGGCTGATAAAATATCCGGCAACGTTTCTTCTTTCCCGCCGGAGATAATATGTATCCCCCGTAATCCATTCATATTTTTAAGTTTATTGATTATTTCCACGCAAATAGCCAGGCCCTCTTTTTTCTGGGCTTGCCTGTCTCCGGCAGCTTTCAACCTTTCAATGGTACTGGAAGGTATTTGGAACTCGGTGTATTTATTCAGGAGCAATTCCGCTTCTTCCACCCCGTCCAACGGAAAGACACCGGCGATAATCGCTGTTTTCCCGGCAAGGCCAGCCTGCTTTACCGCATCCAACCAATGCTGGAACTCTTCGATATTGAAGACGGCGTGAGTCTGAATAAATTCCGCCCCCGCTTCGACTTTTTGCGTAAGCCTGATGATGCCTAGGTCAACGGGCTTCAGATATGGATTGGCGACGGCGCCCGTCATGATGGGGAAGGCGCCGCTTATCTTTTCACCGTTCAGAAGTTCGCCCTGTTCGCGCATTCTTTTTAAGACGTTAAGCAACTGCGTAGAATCGAGGTCATATACATTCGCGGACTCGGGATTATCCGTTAAAGTCTGATGATAACCCGAAAGGCAAAGGACGTTCCTGATCCCCAAGGCCGCCGCACCCAACAAGTCGGATTGGATGGCAATACGGTTTCTGTCACGGGTGACAACCTGGTAAACAGGTTCGATCCCCGCTTGGGTGAGGATAACTGATGCGGCCAAGCTGGACATAACAACCCCGAAAGGATTATCCGCTACATTGACCGCTGACGGCACTTCCTTCAGGGCTTGCAGGGCAGCCTTAATCGCCGCTCCCTCTGTCTCCGCCTTCGGCAGGTATTCGGCCGTAACGACGAAATCTCCACTTTTCAATTGATCATGAAACCCTTTTTCGTTTTTCATATGCTCACCAAACTATTATGTTTTACCCGTACCAGGGCAAGAATGCATTAACCGAAGTCCCCCATCCAAGTTGCCGGCGGCGTATTACGACATACCGCGTATTTTTTCACGAAATATTTTTAATTTTGTAACAATTTCTTCTATTCCATTTCCATTCATAGGCAGCACTGTTACACGATTCCCACCCATTCCCGCCTCTTCAAGGAGGGCATTGGCCTGCTCCGCTCTTTTAGGAGCCCGCAGATTACCTTCAAGGTAATGGCATTCATTTTTAGGGCAGGTGACTAAAGCAAGGCCGTCTGCTCCCGTCTCAAACGCCTTGAGGAAATAAAGGAGATCTGCTTTGCCGGAACATGGAAGGCTGATCATTTTATGTTCATCCCCTGCTTCTTCGCCAAACAGGCTGTTAAGTTCATCTCCGTCGAAACAATTTGAACAGTAAAAGATATGTAGTTTCAAATTTTTATGGTGTTGAATGTTCATATCATCCTCCCTGCGATAGATAAGGGATTTAAGTGAATCCTTATGTTCGCACAAATCACAGAAACGTACCGAACAGTAGCGGCAATTAAAGCAAAGATAGTGCCATAGCCTGTGCTAAATGTGCGAGGTATCTTGGTGATGGTTTTTGTTCTATCCGCGCTGGTTTGGCATAAAAAGTGCGTGTTGAATTTTTGAGGCACGGGGTATTTGCCCACAGCAATAAATATAGCAGTCAAGACAACCATTTCATCTAAAAGCGCTGTCTACAACGAAATTTTCTGCTATTGTTTATTTCAACCCATTACCCGGCGCCGTCCGCAATAGTGAGGCGATATAAATAAAAATAGACGCTGCAACAATCTATTCATTATCGTGAAGAAAGGAACAAAAACGTTTTTTTGTCGATTTTTTTCAACAATAATGTACTACGCTGAAATTCCGGCATCAATCCTACCCCGTAAAAAGTATTTATAAACATTAAAACGTCTAGTTACGTTGATGAAGTCATCGTACTGAAATGTGACTTAGAAAGGAAGGGGGGTGATGATGCCCAAACAAAGACACAATTATGTGCAAAAATAATTGTGGCAGCCCCAGGAAGCGAATCGAAACTTCCCTGGAGTGATCCAGGCAAAGATTACGGCAGGCAAGACGAAGAATATGTAAAATTCTACGAGGAAAGGATAAGCCGAAGGAGAAGGCTCTATGAAAAGCCCTCTCCTTCGGTTGTAGTAAATGGTCAGATGCGGATATATCGCTCTATTCGGTCAGAATCTTCTTTGCTTCCTTCAAATAGGCTTCCATAACATACGGGATGCCGGAGATCTCGGCCGCTTCTTTGGTCAGGGACATGACATCCCTGCGGGTAACCGTGGAAAGGTTGAAGTTTCGGCTGCCGGCCATGAGCTGCTGAAGCCCGATCTTGAACTTCTGACCGTATGTATAGAAACCAAGGGCGCCCAGAGGAATTTTCGCAGTTTCCTTACCGTACTTCTTCTTCAACTCCTCATAACAAACGAAAATTTCCTCTATCGTTGTACCGAAGACGGAGACGGTTTTGGGCAGATTCTTGTTAGCGATCCACTCGCCGATATTCTTGCCAACCATAGCGGGAATCATGAGAGCTCTCCCCATGCAAACGGCCTTGACATAGGGGGCGCCCATAGATAGGGCCTTGAATACTCCGTCTTCCGATGAAAAGCCACCGGCAACGGCAATATCGGGAATCCGCATCTTCTTCTTTTTCATCTCTTCACAGAACTGATAGGTCAAGCTGTGGAGATAGAAGCTGGGGATGCCCCATTCGCACATCATGGGCCAGGGGCTCATGCCGGTGCCGCCCGGTGCACCGTCAATGGTTAAAAGATCGATCTCTGCCTCGGAACAGAACCGGAGCGCCATGGCCAGTTCGACGGCGGAATAGGCGCCGGTCTTCAGAGTAATGCGGGAGAAACCGATTTTGCGGAGACGGGCAACCTCTTTCATGAAGCCGTCTTTTGTCACAAAGCCGAGGCGGGAATGGCGTTCAAACTCTTTGATGGCCCCATCCTTGAAGGCGGCCTTGATTTCAGGAAGAGTCGGATCGGGCAGAACGATATAGCCCCGTTTTTTTAATTCTATGGCCCTTTCCAGAGTCTTTACTTTTATTTCACCGCCGATGTTCTTGGCGCCCTGTCCCCATTTAAGCTCTATCGTATCTAATTTGTGCTTTTTACTTACATATTCGGCAACCCCCAGACGTGTGTCTTCCACATTCATCTGGACCAGGATCTCTCCATATCCTTCATTATAACGATTGTAAGTCTCGATGCGGCGGTCCATTTCAGGAGATTTCTTCACCTTGCCCTTGCTGTCCAATTCCAGGCCGGGATCGATACCGCATACATTTTCACCACATACAAGCGTGACACCGGAAATGGCTGCACCAGCAGCGAAGTGTTCCCAGTTCCGACGGGCAATCTCCGTGGAACCCAAGGCGCCTGTAAAGATAGGCATGCGCATTTTGACCTTTTTATTCCAGCCGTATGCAGTTTCCGTATTCACAGCTGGAAATAATGCTGTATCCGGACCAGCCGTTACTCCTTTTGGCAGACCGTCGGCGCCAACTGCATATCCCTGAATGCTGAGATGAGAATAATCGACGGGATAGTTCTTGTCCGCCCCGGCGGTAATTTCACCAAAGCCCGTGGGATAGAGGACTTCACGGCCCCGGAATGAGGACAGCCAGATCTCGCAGCCTCCCCGACATCCATCCACACATCGGCTGCAAATACCCGACATGGGAACAACACTTTTGGAACGGTTGAACGTTCCCGTTGACTCGTTTGCATTTGGTTGCCTAAGATTCATAAAATTCTCCTCCCTTTATAGAAATTTTCTGCTTTATCTGTTTTTTCTCTTTAAATTGACATCTCTTCATATACTTCCGTGAATGGCCTGAGATTACCATATTCAAGCATTGTAGACATGGCATGATTTTCAATCGGGATACCAGCCTCGTGGACAGCGGCCGTCGGATTGAGGCCACCGATGAGGATCATGCCTACCTTATGAATATCCACAGGTATTTGGCATACGGCTTCTCCGATTTCCCCGGTAACTAAAACGCCATTCATCCCCGCCTTCCTGAGATTGCTGACGATTTCCCTTACTTTCTCCATACATGGCGCGGGAATTTCTCTAAAATTAGCCAATATCTTTCCCTCTCCGTTGGCAATAACTTCTCGGACCGAAGTCATTTTACCGCGAATAAACGCCTCTGACGGGTCAAGGGAAGATCCGGAATAGTAAATCAATTCCACAAAACGGAGGGGACGTCCCTTTCTCATCTGCAGGATTCCTCCGAACTTGGAATCCATGGGAATCCCATTTTTAAGCATGACTCCGTTCGTAACAATGCTGCATACGGTGGCAAACCCTACCTTGCCTACCGGGACTAAGGTATCCCCTATACGCTGGCCCTCATGGGCTACCGCAACAAGGTCGCTGACTTTCAGGTTTGCCTCAAAAGCAGCAGCCATAACCTTTAAGGCCTCAGAAAAGTTTTCCCGGGGCAAAAAAGAGATATTCATCGGAATGAGTCCCTGCCGCCGGACAGGATCGAAGGTGGTACGGAAGGAGAGAATTTCAATGCGGGAGATGACAAATCCGATTTTATCGCGAACCATGGCATGCTGAATTTCCTCAATGCCCATGTTGGTGATGACGCGCCCATCGAGTTTCCCAATGAGTTCCGTAAGACCGCGTTCGTCCATAAAGCGAAGATGATAGCGGACGGCCCTTTCGCTCAGAGTGATTCCATAATCCTGAAGACGACGGGAAATTACCCGAGCCCCAACAGGCGCCACAGAGTCGCGGACAATTTTCAGTATAAGGAGTGTCTTCCGTTCTATTTCCTGAGACATGGGCGATACCTTTTTATTAGGCAAGCGGTAATCTATTGCCGACCCCTCTATCACCGAGGAAAGACCCTGTCAAGTACAATATGCACAAATATGTACAAATTGGGTTCAAAAAAGTTACTTTTGTTTTTACCGTGTAATGGCTGCTATAGGCAATATTTAACAGGCAGGAGGTAAGTCATTAATCGCAGAGACTGCGCGTTACATACCGTAAATGTTGATAAATTCGTAATAAGTAATTTTGCGCTCTGCCGTGTCTCAAGAAGAATATTCTTATTGACAACGTGGCTATCCTGTCTATTTTATTCTTTTCTATACAGAGCCGACGCCCAGCCAAACGCTGAGTGACGTAGAGGAAGCGGAAGCACGGTTCATCGAAGAGATTGTCAAGCTTCGTCCCTACGCCGACGCCCCGGCGATTATGGGCAACTATCAGGCGGGCTGGGCCGCAGCCCTCCTGTGCGCCGACCGTCCCGACATTACTTCCCGCCGGGACTCTACAAGATGATCATCGAGGGTGACGTCAAGAGCGGCGATATTGACACCCGCTTCGAAGAGCGAACTATCGACGACATCCTGGCCATGGATGACGGCATCCAGGATGAAGAAGATTTCTGCATCCGCTGCGTTTAAAGCGTTATCTACTATAGGACATCAATCCTTTCCTCCGTCCCCTTAAATATGCTGCCTCCTCCGTGAAGGCGGACCGCAAGCCCGTAAAGGCTGATAATCCCTTTGTTGAACTTGAATACAGCCTTTCCGATTTTATGATCAAATGGCTAAACCAATACCGCAACACGAGGGATCGTCCTATCGAACGGAAGTTCCGGGCCACCTATGAAAATCCCCTTATGCAGTGCTTCTGCACGCCCGTACCCGGTGCGGAGGAAAACGGCGTAATTCCGGAAGCAGGCGATGGCGGAAGTGAAGACAAGCGCTGAGGCGGCCCTTGAGGAAAGCGGGGTTGCCGAAGGATTGATCAGGATTATCATGGCCGTCGCTCGGAAGAATCACATCATTAAACGACGTCTGTTTGAAGTGGGACAGGAAATAGCCACGACCCATACACTTGTTAAATAGGGGAAGTGTCACCATATTAGAAACATGGCCTGAGTATTGATCAACACAGATGCGGTGATGAATAATATGGCTGAGGGGCGAGGAATCGAACCTCAATTTACAGGGCCAGAACCTGTCGTCCTACCGTTAGACGACCCCTCATAGTATGAAATACAAACCGGCGAGACCACGGCCTACATTAATAAGATGCCGTCCCCCGCATGAACATGGGATGACTCATGGCATATTGATATCAACTGCTGATCTGAACTTTTTTGAATCAATATCGCCGGGATAAATCATGGCGCCCTGACCTCGTTCGCGGGTTCGGACGCGGATAACCTCTTCCACGGGATAGACGAAGATTATCCCGTCGCCCGGTTCTCCCGTATAGGCTGCCTTGAGGATGGTTTCAATTGCATCCTCTAGATTGTGGTCGCTCAGGACGATGTTGAGCTGCATTTTCGGCAGCATGTTCACTTGGTAGGAGCCAGCGCGACCCACCAGCGTGATGCCTCCCTGACGGCCATGACCGCGGACCTCGAACATATTCAATCCCACAATGCCGATTTCGGCAAGGGCATCTTTGACATCGTTGACCTTATCTTCACGAATGATGGCTTCGATCTTTTTCAGCATGGCGAATCTCCAAAGAAAAAAAGTCTTTAAAGCAGGTTACGAATAGGATCTCTCTCCGTGGGAACTGATATCCAGGCCTACCTCCTCTTCAATAGCGGTTACCCGCAGCCCGATACTCCAGTTCAGCAGCTTGGCCAACACATAGGTAGATCCGAAACAAAAGACAATGGTGACGATCACGGCAAAAAGCTGGATGCCAACCTGGCCAGGATTGCCGAAAAACAGGCCGTTGGCGCCATCGCTATTCACGGCAACCGTGGCAAACAGACCCGTAGCAAGCATGCCCCAGGTGCTGGCGATGCCGTGACAGGCCCAGACATCCAGCGATTCGTCCAGTTTCCGTCTGTCCCGAAATCGCATGGTATAATACGACAGTGGTGCAGCGACTGCCCCAACCACCATCGATGCCAAGGGTGTTATATAACCCGAAGCAGGTGTCACCGCTGCGAGGCCGACTACCATTCCCGTGGCGATTCCCAGGGTGCTGGGACGTCCATCCAACCAGGAGAGCATCATCCAGACCAGGCCAGCCGTAGCGGCGGAAGTGTTGGTGGTCAACAGGGCATTAACCGCCACACCATTGGCTGCCAGGGCGCTGCCGGCGTTGAAACCGAACCAGCCCACCCACAGCAATCCAGCGCCCAGGACAGTTAGCGGAATATTGCTTGGTTCCATAGGACTTTTGCCAAACCCCTTGCGCGGGCCGATCACCAGGGCAAAGGCGAGGGCCGAAAAACCGGCGGCAATATGCACGACCGTGCCTCCGGCAAAATCCAGGACTCCCATTTGCTTCAACCAGCCGCCCTGTCCCCAAACCCAGTGGCACAGCGGATCATAGACCAACGTCGCCCAGAGAAGACTGAATATCAGGAAACTCTTGAATTTAACGCGCTCCACAAAGGCGCCCGTAATCAACGCTGGCGTGATGACCGCGAACATCATCTGAAAAGCGGCAAAAAGTCCATGGGGAATGGTCTTACTGTAGTCGCCGTTAGGCAGGGCTCCCACCCCCGTAAACCCAAGATAATTCAGACCTCCGACGAGGCCGTTGATGTCAGTTCCGAAAGCCAGAGAGTAGCCGTATAGCACCCACTGGACCCCAATAAGGGCCATGAAGACATAACTCAAGGTTAAAGTGGAAAGGACATTCTTCCTGCGCACCATTCCCCCATAAAAAAGCGCCAGGGCCGGCGTCATTAATAACACCAATGAACAACATACCAGTATCCAGGCTGTGTCGCCTGAATTGATCTGATTGACCATACCATGTCTCCCCTCAGAATTTGAATCGAACGGACAAACCAATCGCGCAATTGCAATTACTTTGCCATAATACTTACTTAAAAATTATCTTTATTATACAGCAGGTTGCACGATACTGGTTATTGTGAATATACACATATTTGTCCGATATGAGAACGATGAGACATAATTGTTCTGATGATAGAGGAAAGGAATTGTGGAAGGATAGCTACTCCTTTCCCTCCGATGGCGCGTTCACGGCACTAAGAAGCTCGTCAATCTTTCTGAGGGCTTGCTGGGGGCGGCCGTTCCCTTTTTATTTGCCGTAACAGATCAGTTTCTGGTTGACCACATCTGACAGCAGCAACAACCCCCGTTCACGGACATCATAAACCCGGACGACCTCTTCATACCGACTGTCGCGTGGTATTAGCTCCGCGAGCATGTTGGGAATGGTCTCCAGCCATTCACGATTAAAAACAACTTCCTGCCTTTCCGGATAAATGGCCATATAGAAGATGTCCATTTCCACAAGATCCTGGAAGAAATGGGTCCCGAAGGACAGGTCGGGAAGAAGACTGCTGTCCTGATAGGCGATCTCAGCGATTGCGGTGATATTGTTGATCTCCGAAAAGGTCACCGGGACGCCCAGGGCCGGCATAGTAGTCCCCCAGCGTCCGGGGCCGAAGAGGGCAGTCGGCGTTTCCTCCCGGTTATCGATCAGTTTGTTCAGACGCCCCACCAAGCGGGCCACATCGTATTTCTCTGAAAGGGATAACTTCGTGTAAGCTTGGGGATCGATGTAGATGATCCGGGAGAGGGGCAGGGAGACGCTACCCCCCATGAAGTTCCCTTCTTGGCGGAGGAGGATGCGATTCTTCATGATCTTTCCCGGTATGTCCACGCGGACATTTTGTCCCTTGGTCTGAAAAGGCCGACACTGGAGCAGATTGACCTGCAAACGCCCTTCCGAGTTGAAATTTACCGTAAACTCTATATCTACGGGGTATTGATAGACCTTTCCCAGGGTCTTGAGCATGCGGGACATGATCTCTGTGAAGGGCGTCGTCGCTAAAAGCTCATCAAAAGTGAGTATCCAGATATCCTGTGCAGCCCGTCCCGTTGACCGCAGGCGTTCCGAGGCTTCCGCATCTCTTTCGCCCACAAGGTCCATCCGCACCTCCAACCCTTCATTGATTACCTGGAGCAGGGAAAGGGAATGGAAGCGATTATCCTCAATATTCAGGACATCGACATCATGCTGGGAGAAACGCCGTATATCCGCCAGCCCCCCATGGGGCTTTACTAAGGGGGCATCGAGAGCCACGATACGGGAATAGTCATTTTCCACCCGGTTGACGGCCCGTGTCCCCAAACCAAAAACAATACGCAGCATGCCAGCCCAGGGGTCCATACCCTGCTTCCACACAAAGGTGTTGTAGGAAAGCCCCACCCCGGCAACCTCGGGGAAGAAATAGTGTTTGCGGTAGGTCCCTGATACCCGCTGCACCAGGAGGGCCATTTGCTCATCCTGCTGATCGAGGCCGCGCTGGAGACGGTAGGTCAGGGCGTCCTCGTTCATGGTGCTGGCAAAGACGAGACGGACGGATTCTTCGAAGGCTTCGTAGCGTTGCTCCGGTGTTCCCTGGTTGACACAGAAAAAACTCTCGTATTTACGGGCGAAAGCATTCCCGAAGGCGTCCTCCAGGAGACTGCTGGAACGGACAATGATCGGCGATTGGCCGAAATACTCGAGCATCAACTGAAACTGTTCCTTGACCTCTTCGGGAAAGACGCCCCGAAGCATGTTGGCCTTCAACTCCTTGGCGCTCTCAAAATAACCATCCTTGGTCTTTTGGAGCATGAGGGTTTTCCACCAGCCATTCTGAACAATATATGAATAGAAGACATCGGAGCCGATATAGAAGGAATCGTGAAGCTCCAGGCAACCGGGCCAGTCATATTCCTTGTCCCCGCGGAGAATATTTCTCGCTAAGAGCATGCCAACCGACTTCCCGCCAATGAAGCCGGTGCCAATGAGGCGGTCCTTGATATTCAGGAGATCTTCAAGGGTGAAATAGTTACTGGCCAACGATAGCATCCGCTTCTCCCTCCCGATCATGACCCGGGAAAGTTGCTTGATCATTTCTTTTTTTTCTTCTGTGGCTTCGGGGGTTTCCAGAACTTCTCTGGCACGCAGAAAGATGCGGTCCCAGTAATCGAGATTTCGCTCCGCTTTGACCGAACTCTTATGGGCCAGAAAGGAGAATAGCTTGGTAGCGTCCACACTGTTCATGATGGGAATATATTTATCCCCCTCCGTAATGTGGGGCAGGAACATCGTAGGTGTGTAGCGGTGCCAGGCTTTCAATGGATGGACACAGATCTTGCCCTGATAGTTATAGACGTCAAGGAGCACCTGGGTTGTCTCCCGGATGCGGGCAACGGTCTTGAAGGAATGGCGGCCCCGCAAAATGGCGAAATAAGCAACCGTGTTGAGTTCAAATAGATATGGGCACGTAATAACAAAAAAATTGCCGATCATCAGGTCGGTCGCCCAGGCAAGTAGGAGATCCGAAAGACAATCAAAGACATAAAAGACGTCCCGCCCTTCCTGGTGGATGATGTTATGGACCTGTGTGGAAAAGGATTCGAAGCCCATATCGGCGTTAAGTTTATAGATGATAATCTTACCGGTGGCTTCGAGAAGGGGGGTATGGCGGGCGAAACGCATGTAAACCACCCGTTCATTGTTTTCCAGGGCCTTATTTACGAAAGGAAGGACAAAATGCTTGTAATCTTCAATATCGTCCACCTGAAGAACCACGTTGTCACCCGTCTGCAAGTAATTTAGGACGTCGTCCAAACCCTGGATACCGGAACTGACTCGGGAAAAAGACACCATGCTCAACCTCGCTCAAACATAGTTGGTACGATACTTGATTACAAGATGCATACCAGAAAAAATGACAAGTGCCCATTGCTTTTTTTGAAACTAAATTGTATAGGCTATGAAACCAGTTTACTATTGTCCATTTTTGTCCAATATGAGCACACATAATTACGAAGAATTAGCGGCTCTCCATGCCATCGCCAAGACCCTCGCCCAGCCCTGGGAGCTGCGGGATCAGCTCGAACAGGTTCTGGGCGAAATGCACGCCCATCTGGGTATGCAACGGGGAATGATCTCACTGTTGGATCGAGATACAGGGGAGGCATGGCTGGAGGTGGCCCACGACGTTAAACTCGATGGCGTGGAAATCACTTATCAAATAGGTGAAGGCATCACGGGAAAGGTGGCCCAGACCGGCCGTCCCATGGCCATCCCGAATCTGGGCAAGGAAACCCTTTTTCTGGACCGGACCGGGGCGCGAAAAAACCTGAACCGTAATGAATTGGCCTTTCTGTGCGTTCCCATCATCTACGATTCACGGGTTGTAGGAATTCTTTCTGCCGACAAGGGCGCCCAGGATGTCGCGGATCTGGACCAGGAAATGGCCATGCTGTCCTCGGTAGCGGAACTTATCGCCAAAGCCGTTCATATCCTTGCTCTTGAGGAAGAAAATCGCCGTCTGCGCAGCCTTGTCAACCAGGGCAAGTCACCTACCATTGACATTATCGGACATTCCAAGGGTATGCAGGAGGTCTTCGGCCTGATCCGCCATGTCGCCGATTCGAGCACCACCGCCCTGATCCTTGGGGAAACCGGCACCGGCAAGGAATTGATTGCCAAAGCTATTCACATGAACAGCGCCCGGAGCAAGGGCCCCATGATCCAGGTCAACTGTGCGGCGATACCGGATACTCTTATCGAAAGTGAATTGTTCGGACACGAGCGGGGCGCTTTTACCGGCGCCCTGAGACAGAACCGGGGCCGGTTTGAGGAGGCCAACAACGGGACTATTTTCCTTGATGAGGTTGCCGAGCTGTCAGCGGCGGCGCAGGCCAAACTTCTCCGGGTACTTCAAGAAAAGCAGTTCCAGCCTCTGGGCTCTCCTCGCCTCGTCAAAACGAATGCCCGCGTTATTGCCGCCACCAATCGCCGCCTGGAAGATTGTGTTTCATCAGGACAATTTCGGACAGATCTCTATTACCGCCTGAGCGTTTTCCCCATTTATATACCGCCCCTGCGGGACAGGGGGAATGATATAATCCTTCTGGCCGATCATTTTGTTCTCAAGTATTCAAAAGAATTGAACAAACCTGTCAAGAGGATTACCACCGCCGTTATTGAGGCTTTTTTGTCCCACCATTGGCCGGGAAATGTCCGGGAACTGGAAAACTGTATCGAACGAGCAATCCTGCTGACCGAGGGTGACGCTATTGAAATGATTCATCTTCCTCCGTCATTGCAGACAAAGGGTCGGGAAGAAGCAGAAAAGGAAGCGGGAAGGTTCAGCACCGTTATCGAAAGCCAGGAGCGAGCCCTGATTGTAGAGGCTCTGAAAGAGGCCCATGGCAATCAGAGCCAGGCAGCCAGAAATCTCGGTACGACCAAACGGATTATCCAGTATAAGATACAGAAGATGGGTATCGATCCATGGAAATTCCGGACCGCGAAAGCCGGTCGGTAAGTTCACCTGCGCTTTTGGACAATAATGTAGACATGTCCTGCCCATAAGTACAAATTTGTCATTTTATTACTTGTGAGAGAGAACCTTTTTGTGCCGAAATCACAAAAACCGTCATTCCCGCACAGGCGGGAATCCAGACTATCATCAGCAGGTGAAAAACTGGATTATGAACATTAATCTTCGATTTCCCGTTTTCACTGGAATGACAGAGATTAGACATTTGAGACTTTTTGCATGTTCATCAAAAAAAATTCTGCACTGAATTCGGCGTGGAACGGTACAAATGGGACTTTTCCATGTCTCGGTAATGGCATGATCTTCGCAAACTCATAAAAAACTGCGCCCCAAGCTCCAGGCAACCTTTTAAAACATTGTATCCCGGGTCAAGCCCGGATTGACAGAGAGAAGGATTGACATATGTGTCGTCTGTTTGCCATTACCAGCAAGGAACCCCTTTCCCCGATGGCAGCCATTCATGCCTTGAACGTCATGAAGGAAGGTCATGATGGGTCGGGGGTGGGCCTGTTTTTAACCGACCTCGGGGGAAGCTTCGAGCGCTTCAAGGGGGCGCCGATCCTCTCGGGCATCTTTTCCAACGAGGGAATCCGGGCCTTGGACCGTTACATGCTGGATCTGGATTTCATGGTAAAATATAAGCTCTCTATCCGGCCGGCCAAGACGCCCCCCCCGGGAACGCCCAAACGTGACAATTATCTCGTCCGGGTTTACGACTATCCTCCGGACTGGCAGTCCCTGAGCAAGGAAGATCTCGAATACCGCCTAATGCTGACCCGGCTTAAACTACGACAGATGGGCGAACAGGACGGATCGATGATCGTATTCAGTTTTTGGCCCGATGTGATCATGCTCAAGGAGGTGGGAGATCCCCTTGCCCTGGCCGAATACCTGGGCCTCGACAACGAAGAATTCCAGGCTAGGATCATCCTCGCCCAGGGCCGACAAAACACCAACTACGCCATCGACATTTATGCCTGCCATCCCTTTTTCATTCAGGGATTTTCTACGATGACCAATGGCGAAAACACAGCCTTTGTAACCATTCGCGAATATCTGGCGTCACGGAATTACGCCGGCTATATGGGCTACCAGTCCGATTCGGAGGTCTTTACCCACATCCTCCATTTTGCCCAGCAAAAGCTCGGCATGGGGCTGGATATGTACAAACATCTCCTGACGCCCCTTAAAGATGAAGAACTCCAACGCCATCCCCAGGGAGAAAGGCTGCGGGCCGTCAAGCGCACCTGCCGTCCCCTGATCATCGACGGCCCCAATTGTATAATCGGCTGCCTGCCGGACCGGACGCTCTTCATGGTTCAAGACAGCAAAAAACTTCGTCCCGGTATCGTGGGCGGCGCCTCAGGCATGTTCGCTTTTTCCTCTGAAATGTGCGGTCTCGATGCGGCTATTCCGGACCGGAACAAAAGTGAAGACTTTCAGCCCATGAAATATGACACTGTCATGGTCCCCCCACATCGACAGGAGGTGGTGCGATGGAATCAATGGGAAAGATAAGCACCTCTACCCTGAGCAAAAGCGATCTCCCCTGGCAGATCCTCTGGAATAAGGAGGCTTGCACCCTCTGTGGCCGTTGTACCGCTGTGTGCCCGGTCCGGGCCATCGAATTGGGCGTCCACCGCAAGCGCGTCGTCCAGACCGTAATCGGCCTCACGGAGAAACCAGGCAACGTCTTTACCGTCTATCACGGTGTCGATCAGCGGACCGATCCGGCCCATGCCTGTATCGGCTGCGGCATGTGCGATCTCGTCTGTCCCAACACAGCTATTCGGCCCATCCGGAGCATGGACGTCGACAAACTCCGCTTCCATGTCAATCAGGGGGGGGTGCCACGACGCCGGGGCGGCCGCCGCAATGATCCCCGCAGCGTTCTCGACGAAATCAAATTCATCCGTATCTCCATGCTCACAGATCCGGCCCTCGATGCGGGCCGCCACGATTTTGAATTGCGGACCCTCCTCGGAAGAATCCTGCCGGCGGAAGACTTAGCCAAGACTGTAAGTGAAAACGGCTGGATCCCCCCCGTGCGGGAAATTTACCCCCTGATTATCGGAGGAATGTCCTTCGGCGCTCTATCCCCGAATATGTGGGAAGGCTTGCAAATGGGCGTTGCCTACCTGAACGAGGAAAAAGGAATGCCCGTGCGCATCAGTACGGGCGAGGGCGGCTGCCCGCCGCGACTCCTGCGGTCCCGCTTTCTGAAGTATGTAATCCTCCAGATCGCCAGCGGCTATTTCGGATGGGATGAAATCATCCATGCCCTGCCGGAAATGAAGGAAGATCCCTGCGCCATCGAGATCAAATACGGCCAGGGCGCAAAACCGGGCGACGGCGGGCTCCTCATGTGGTACAAGGTCAACAGGCTCATCGCCGCCATCCGCGGCGTACCGCAGGGAATCAGCCTTCCCAGTCCACCGACCCACCAGACTCTGTATTCCATTGAAGAGTCGGTGGCCAAGATGATCCAGTCCATGGCCATGGCCTGGGGATTCCGGGTGCCTGTCTATCCGAAGATATCGGCCACGAGTACAACCCTGGCGGTCCTGAACAACCTGACCCGTAACCCCTACGCCTCCGGTTTGGCTATCGACGGCGAGGACGGCGGCACGGGAGCTGCCTACAATGTCTCCATGAATCATATGGGACATCCCATCGCGAGCAATATCCGGAACGCCTATCTGAATCTCGTCAAGATCGGCAAGCAGAACGAAATCCCCATCTTCGCCGGCGGCGGGATCGGCAAGAACGGGAATCTGGCGGCTAACGCCGCGGCTCTGATCATGCTGGGCGCCAGCGGTGTTCAGATCGGCAAATATATCATGCAAGCAGCGGCGGGTTGCCTTGGCTCCGAGGCTGACCGTTGCAACATCTGCAATATCGGCCTGTGCCCCAAGGGGATCACCTCCCAGGATGCGAGGCTGTACCGGCGTCTGGACCCGGAGCAGGTAGCGGAGCGTGTTGTCGACGTCTATCTGAGCTTTGACCAGGAATTTAAGAAGATCATGGCGCCCCTCGGCCGCTCGACGTCGCTGCCGATCGGCATGTCCGACGCCCTGGGCATCGCCGATGGAGACGCCGCTGCCAAACTTCAGATTCGCCATGTTTTATAGGAGATTTATCCATGCCCTATAAACCCACCATAATCATCCCGGGGATGAAAAACGGCGTCCGGGTGGACACCCGAGCCTTGGAGGCGGCGGTTCAGGCGGCAATCCGGGATGGACACCGCAGTATCGAGATTCATGCCTACGGGCAACACGGCATCGGCGGCCGCCTCTGGAAAGCGGGAGAAGAGGAGATATCAATCCGCGTCCTCGGACCGGCAGGACAGCGCGTCGGTTCCATGGGATTTCCCAATGCAACCATCGACGTCTTCGGTCCTTGTTCCGACGATGTCGGCTGGCTAAATGCCGGCGCCCGGATCATCGTGCGCGGCAATGCGACCAACGGCGTGGCTAATGCCATGGCTCAGGGCAAGATTTACATTGCCGGCGATATCGGCGCCCGGGGCATGACAATGACCAAGCATAACCCCCGCTTTGACCCTCCGGAGCTCTGGGTCTTGGGCAGCGTCGGCGACTCCTTTGCCGAATTTATGGCCGGGGGTATCGCCGTGATCTGCGGACACGACACACCGCAGCATGAAAATATCATGGGCTACCGACCCTGTGTGGGGATGGTAAGCGGCAGGATATTCTTCCGGGGACCCCATCAGGGCTTCAGCGAAGAAGATGCCAAGCTGTCCGTACCCGACAACGACGAATGGAAATGGCTGAAGGATAACATGGCGCTTTTTCTGAAGGCCACCGGACGAACGGAATTATATGCCGTCCTCACCGCCGAACGAGCTGCCTGGCAAATCCTGACCGCCCGCCAACCGTTCGAAAAGGTCCGCAAGCCCGTCCGAAGTTTGCACCAGTTCTGTGCAGAGGTCTGGGATAAGGAACTTGGTAAAGGCGGCCTCATCGGCGATCTGACGGATATCCCACGGGCCGTCATCGACGTCATTCCCACGGGCGAGCTGCGCCGCTATCTTCCTCTATGGGAAAACGAAAAGCATCTTCCCCCCTGCCAGGCCTCCTGCCCGACGGGCATTCCCGTTCAAAAACGCTGGAGCCTGATCCGCAGTGGTAAAATGGACGAAGCCGTGGACCTGGCACTTAGCTATACCCCCTTCCCCGCCACGGTCTGCGGCTATCTCTGCCCCAATCTATGCATGGCAAATTGCACCCGCCAGATCTCACAGATGCCGGCATTAGACGTGGCCGGTCTCGGCAAGGCATCCCTTACGGCCAGGACGCCGGCACCCGGCCCGGCCTCGGGCAAGACAGCCGCCATCATAGGCGGCGGTCCGGCGGGGCTTTCCGCCGCCTGGCAGTTGTGGATGATGGGGCACGCGCCTGTCGTCTACGATGTCCAGGAGCGCCTGGGAGGAAAGATCACCGCCACGATCCCCAGGAGCCGCATCCCCGATGAGATTGTCGACCATGAACTGCAGCGGGTCCAGGAGCAGATTAGTCAGGTTCAGTTGAAGAAGCCCCTCACGAAAAAGGAGTTCCAGAAGATCAAAGGAAAGCACGACATGGTGGTCATTGCGGTGGGGGCGCAACGTCCGCGCCTGATTCCCGTGCCGGGCCAGGAACTGGTCATGGCGGCCCTGGATTTTCTCCGGCTGAGCAAAGCGGACCAGGTTCAGGTTGGAGAAAAGGTCGTTATCATCGGGGCCGGCAACGTCGGCTGCGACGCCGCCGCGGAAGCCTCACGCTTGGGGGCCAAGGAGATTACCCTGATCGACATCCAGGAGCCGGCATCTTTTGGAGTGGAAAGGAAGCACGCCGAGGCCGCGGGGGCCAAATTCCTCTGGCCGAAATTTACGCAGGCCGTTACGGCAAAGGGCGTTGAGTTGACTGACGGGATATTGCTCCCCGCCGACACGGTCATCATGGCCGTCGGCGACGCCCCCGATTTGACCTTCCTCCCGGAAGAAATTCTTCTGGACAGGGGATTCATCGCCGTCAACGACCGTTATCAGACGAGCGATCCCCAGGTTTTCGCCATCGGCGACGCCGTCCGCCTCGGTCTGCTGACGGAGGCCATCGGTGCGGGCAGGATTGCCGCCCAGGCGATTGACGATATCCTGCGGGGGAGGGAGGATTCCTACGACAACCTGCCGGCCATAGAACCGGCGCGGATCCATCTGGAGTATTACGATCCCCGGGTCAACCCGGCGGGAGACCTGAGCAGCTGTTCCTCACAGTGTGCCTCCTGCGGCGCCTGCCGGGACTGCGGCCTCTGCGAAACTCTCTGCCCGGGCAATGCCATCTCCCGACGTTCTCTGGAAGGGGATGCTTATGAATATTTAGTAGACGGGGGAAAGTGCATCGGCTGCGGATTCTGCGCTGCCGCCTGTCCCTGCGGGATATGGGAACTTGTGGAAAATTCACCTTTAGAAAAGGAAAAATGATTTAAAAAAATACGGAGGAATTATGAAAAAGACATGCCCAACTATTGCATCGGAAAGAAGCTACGTAGCTGAAAAAGAGAAGTTTGTCCCCATTTCGGAATATTACGGTGAGGACACCTTCAACGCCAAAATCATGAAGGTCAAGCTTCCCAGAGATGTATTTAAGAAAATCATCGAGGCCATTAATGAAGGCACTATCCTTGATATTGAAACAGCCAATATCGTGGCCCATGCCATGAAGGAATGGGCTCTCGCGAAAGGGGCGACCCATTTTGCCCACTGGTTCCAGCCTATGACGGGCATTACGGCAGAAAAGCATGATGCGTTCATCGATCCCTTCGGAGTTGGAGAAGTCATCGAACGGTTCTCAGGTAAACAGCTTGTCCAGGGTGAACCGGATGCATCGAGTTTCCCAAGCGGCGGCATCCGGGCCACCTTCGAAGCCCGGGGCTATACGGCGTGGGATATGTCATCGCCCGCCTTTATCAGGCGCAACGGCATCTCGACAACCCTGTGCATCCCGACGGCCTTCATATCCTATACCGGCGAGGCCCTCGATAAGAAGACACCGCTCCTCAGATCGAACAAGGCGGTCAGTAATAGCGCTGTGAATATGATGAAGCTCCTCGGCAATAAAGACGTGAAAAGAGTTTACGCAACCCTGGGGCCGGAACAGGAATACTTCCTCATCGATACGGACTATTTCTACAAGCGTCAGGACCTGGTCCTCGGCGGCCGGACCGTCATCGGAGCGCCTCCCGCGAAAGGGCAGGAGCTGGAAGACCAGTATTTCGGCAGTATCAAGGAGAGAATCTCTTCATATATGCACGACATGGAAGAGGAACTCTTCAAACTGGGCGTTCCTGCAAAGACGAGGCATAACGAGGTCGCCCCCAGCCAGTTTGAGCTCGCGCCGGTCTTCGAGGAAGCCAACCTGGCCGTCGACCATAATCAGATCGTTATGGACACGATGCAAGCGGTAGCGAAGAAACACAAACTTGCGTGCCTGCTCCACGAAAAACCCTTTGCGGGGATCAACGGCTCTGGCAAACACTTGAACTGGTCGCTCTCCGACAACAAGGGGAACAACCTCCTGAACCCCGGCCAAACACCCCATGATAATATCCAGTTTCTGGTTTTCCTGATCGCCACCATCCGCGCCGTATACAAGCATGCAGACATCCTGCGCGCTTCCGTAGGATCCTACGCCAACGATCATCGGCTTGGGGCCAATGAAGCGCCGCCAGCCATCATTTCCGTCTTCCTCGGCGATCAGCTTACCAATATTCTCGATAATATCGAAAAAGGCAAGGTGACCAAGGCTACGGACAACGAGATCATTGACCTCGGCATTTCCTCGCTGCCCATTGTCAGCAAGGACAACACCGACCGGAACCGGACATCGCCCTTTGCCTTCACGGGCAACAAATTTGAATTCCGAACCGTCGGTTCATCCCAGTCGATTTCCTTTCCTGCCGCGGTTCTCAACACGATCGTTGCCGAAAGCCTCGACTATCTGGCAGAAAAGATCAATGACCTGTGCGGGAAGAACATCAACATGAACCAATGCGTTTTCACCGTGATCAAAAAAGAGCTAAAAGAGATCAAAGCGGTCCTCTACAACGGCGACAACTACGTCCCGGAATGGGAAAAGGAAGCCACCAAGAGAGGACTCCCGAACGACAAGACCACCCCGATCGCCTTAAAGGCCCTGATAACCAAAAAAGCATTGGAAATGTTTGATAAATATCGTGTCCTTTCCAATGTGGAACTCAAATCACGCTATTTAATCCACCTGGAGCGATACATCAAAGACCTGGAAATTGAAGCTAAATGTCTGGATAATATCTGCCTTAGCCAGGTAATACCGGCGGCAACAGCCTATCAGAAGGGGCTCGTGAATGCGATCGTCGGCACCCGGGAGGCCCTTGGCAAAGAGGCTGATCTTTCCGCCCAACAGGACCTGTTAAAGAGAGTTACCGAACTGGTGAATAAAATCTATGGCACCAACAAAGACATAATGGCTAAGATCGCCGCTGCCTCGTCCGTCCACGACGAGCAGAAAAAAGCGGAGATGCTCTGCAGCAAAGTCAAACCCAAGATGAATGAGCTTCGGGATTACGTTGATGAGCTGGAAGGTCTGGTAGACGATGAATTGTGGCCCCTGCCGAAGTTCTGGGAGATGCTCTTCATCAATTGATTAAATATCCAGAGCTGATCAAACTGCTTGCAAATACAATGAATTACAATTGTAAACAGTAGATTGAAGTTTTTGGTTGGTGTGATAGACTTCGAATGCAAATCGTGATAGTTAAGCATAGCACTTGAGGGCAGTCGAAAATATTACATACTAACACCCATGCCCAAATGCGAGCACAACGAAGCATGAAAATCCCCCCTTACCCACCCCTTTGACAAAAGGGGGGATGGGGGGGATTTTCATATAAATTCAATGGCTCTTCGTCTCCGACTGGAATCAGAGCAAGATTTAGCCATAAAGGATTATCATTGTCAGACCAAGTAGCACAACAAGTTCGACCACTCACGGCTGCCATATCATAACTTCCGGTAGTCAAGCATCCGACGATTTTGACAGATATGATTTGTTTTAAATGGTAATCCACGGTTACATATAGGGGCATCCACATCAGTCGTGTCACCAGAGGATACTTGCTACGGCATAAATGCCTTGACTAATGATATCATTGTTGATATCGTAAACCATGAATAACAAGCACCGTAAAACACTGACTGCTATCTTTACTGATCCGACACCAAAAACAATGGAATGGCGTAGGATCGAATCGATCTTCATCGCCGTCGGTTGTGAGGTGATAGAAGGTGACGGATCACGGGTGGGATTTAAGATGGGCGATCTTCGAGCCGACTTTCATCGCCCACATCCAGAAAAAGAAGCTAAACCATACCAAGTGAGAGCCGCTCGCGAATTTCTTGAAGAAATAGGGGTAAAGCCATGAATAAACCTATGACCTATAAAAATTATACCGCCCGTATCGAATACAGCGAAGATGATGGTTGTTTCGTCGGACGAATTGCGGGCATCCGCGACATCATAACCTTTGACGGCGAATCCGTGCAGGAAATCAAAAAGGCTTTTGAGGAAGCAGTTGATTTCTACCTTACAAGCTGTGCCAAGAAAGGCGACACACCCAATAGGCCCTTCACAGGCCGATTTATGGTACGCACATCGCCGGAGATTCACAGCGCCATCGCTATGGCTGCCAAACGCGACCATAAGAGCATCAACGCTTGGGTCACGGAAATATGTGGCAAAATGGCCAATCTTTATCAAGGCCCAATGAAAACATAACTACGTTTTCACAAAAAGAGTCCCACTTTATCATTTTGCCCTGGAATAAATTGGCTCTAAAATTGACAGATGACCAGAAAAGCACCTACGTATAAAGGATTGTAATGTGCGACGACTGAGTTAATGGTTTTCGGTCTCTCGTACGTACGTATAGCTTCCTGAAAGAGAGTGTCCGCTGATTTTGGCGGGTATGCTTTGTTACAAGTGGAAAGAATCAGGGCATTTTTAAAAGCAATACTGGAAAAATAAACATCCATAAACGCAAGGGAGGGCGAATAGATGAAGCAGATACTGCGTTTAATTTTGATTGCCATAATTGCTGTGTTTTTTACGGGCTGTATGTCCATGCCCGGGCCTCAAGATGACATGTGGGCGAAAGGACGCTATAAGCAACTTGAAAGCTTTATGGAACAACGCAATCCAAACCTAACATCTATGAGTTCAAATGATCTAATGTACCTTTGTATAGCATATTCAAACACTAAGAATTATTCAAAGCTTTTCCCTTGTCTTGACCAATTTGAGTCTAATATTAAAAAAGGGGACATTTATTATCATGTTAACGATGTATCATCAGTCCCATATACCATGCGATCAATAGCTTTCTTGGAATTGGGTGATTATGATAAGGCTGCGACGCAAGCAGAAAAGGCCATGAAAATTATCGAGGAGAAAGATTTGGCAAGGGCTCTTAAAATCGGAGCCCTCGGTAATGTTGCCCTTGTATATGCTCTTAAAGGAAACCGAGAGGAAGCAATAAAAGCAGCAAACTTGCTTGAGGCTGTGGGAACTAATTATCCTTATAATTTACTGAAGACAGACAAGGTAGTGGCGCTTGCAAAAGTATATATAGCCCTCGGTGATAATAAAAAAGCTCTGGAAGTTATCGAATCTGATGACGCAACCTTAGACAGTCTTCGTGCACAAGCAACAGCTGTTAGTGCTATGCTTAGCGTGACCAGTCAGGATGGTGATATGTTGTTCGACTCCCAAGTTCTACCCAAGAATTTTATGTATGCGAAATGTCTTTATGAAACGGGCAGAATCATGGACGCAAAAGCGACTTATGATTTGTTGCTTACGAAGCGATCGACGAAAGACAATGGTGAAATTTATTGGATAATTCTTCATGATCGCGGCCGTATTGAGAAAAAGGAAGGAAAGGTCAAAGAAGCAATTAAGTTTTATACCGACGCAATTGAAGTTATCGAACAACAGCGCTCCACTATTAACACTGAGGTCAGCAAGATCGGCTTTGTCGGAAATAAGCAGGACGTTTACAATAACCTGATTCACGCACTTATTGAGGACAAACAATATGAAAAAGCTTTCGAATACGTGGAACGATCCAAATCTCGGGCTTTGGTAGACCTTCTGGCATCGAAGAAAAACTTTGCTGTAAATATTGGAGATGAAAAAGAAATAATGGATCTTCTTGCCAGAAACAATGTTGCTGAAATTGAAAATATTTCTCAGGATGCTGAAAAAGACATATCCAAAACGCGTGCTGTTTTAATCAAAACGAAAGAAGAACTCCAAAGAAAATCTCCGGAACTTGCTTCTCTTATGAGCGTGAATTCTCTTCCCGTATCTGAGATTCAGAAAATGATTCCCAGTGATGAAGCCCTTGTTGAGTACTACTATAATGAAAAAGACATCTATGCCTTCATTCTGACAAATAAAGGACTGCAATTTGTCCGTGTTGGAAGCGAGAACCTGCTTGAGGATATACGAAGCTTCCGCAAGGCGCTGGAGTCACCCGATAACAAGGCAAACCTGGAAATTACCAGCAGGAGGCTGCACAAGATGGTGTTTGAGCCTATAGAGGCATCCTTAGGTAACAAGAAAATCATCATTGTCTCCCATGGTGCTATGCATTACCTACCGTTTAACGCCCTCCATAACGGCAAGAACTATCTTATAGACAAGTACAGTATTCGTCTTCTACCCAGTGCCAGCGTGATCAAATACCTGAAAGCGGGTAAGGCGAACAAGGCAGGGAATATACTTGTCTTCGGCAATCCCGATTTGGGTGATCCCCGTTACGATCTGGTCAATGCCCAAAACGAAGCACTGGCTGTTGCGAAAACACTTCCTCAGTCCAAGGTCTTCCTGAGGAAGGATGCCACCGTGTCAGCCTTCAAGAAATACAGCAGCGGTTTCAAATATATCCATTTTGCGACTCACGGACAGTTTAATCCCGATGATCCACTAAAGTCTGCTCTTCTTCTGGCCAAGGATGCTGAGAGCAATGGCATGCTGACGGTTGACGAACTCTATTCCACGAAGCTTGATGCCGACCTCGTCACCTTGAGTGCTTGCGAGACGGGATTGAGCAAGATTGCCAATGGAGATGATCTGGTCGGATTGACCAGGGGGTTCCTGTATGCAGGTAGCAGTTCCATTGTTGCCAGCCTCTGGAAGGTGGATGACCTTGCCACCTCGCAGCTGATGACACAATTCTACAAAGAGATGCAGAGGACCGACAAAAGGGAAGCATTGAGAACAGCACAGATTGAGACTAAAAAGAAATATCCGCACCCTTACTACTGGGCTTCATTCCAGCTGACGGGGAATGCAAATTGACGAATAAGTGTAAACCATACAGGAAAGGGGTTTCTCAAAAGGAGGCCCCCCTTCGTTACATCTTCCACCTTTCAATTGGTTATTATTGCTTCTCGTACACATCATTGTTTACTGACTTATAGGTGAAGTGAATATCAATTTTGAGGAGTGTTCTTTATATGACCGGGCGAAAGATGTTAAAAAGGTGCAGGGAGGGCGAAGGGCAACTCCGGGGCATCAAAAACATAACTTCAGTGCACTGAAGTTGATTAAGCTATTGATACTGAAAAGAAATAAACGATGAGTTGTTCTATTTTCCCCTTAGGATTACGGCCAGCACGGGATGACCAAAACAGGGGTGGTCAAAATTAGGTTATCACAGATGGTCAATTTTCGTTTGACGATTCCAACAGGTAAAGAGAGCTGCTCAACCTCGGTGTCGGCTTGGGTAGCGGGGGGGTGTCGGAGCTCCGACACCACCAATGTTATTGATATTATTGATATATTAACGACACGAAAAAAGTTTTGCCTCCGTAAAATCCCGTCCTTCCCGGCATGAAACAAGGGTCGGCGGTAAATACATTTTGGGGCTGTTCATACTGGGACGGAAAAGATCATCGCTGTGATGAATAAAGACGTGGACCGATTTAAGGAAGAGGGCTAAACCTTCGACGGCACGACAATTGCTTTCATTCGGTATTGTCGGCAGGTAAGAAGGTCGGGATATCAAGGAAAGCTTGGTCTACGCCCGTACCTGAATTGAAAAGGTGTAAAGCAGATCATTTTATGTTAAGTGTCCAAACATTTTACCCGTTGCAGGTGAAGACAAAATGAAGAATTATCAGATAAATACCTTTACAAATAGGAAGTTACCATGCCGCTAACGCGACAGCAGCCACCAGCCATCCTCGTTCTGGAAGACGGGAGCGTCTTTCCGGGATACGCCTTTGCCGGGACTGGCGAGGTCTGCGGTGAGGTTGTCTTCAATACTGGCATGACCGGCTATCAGGAGGTCATCACCGACCCCTCCTACAAGGGGCAGATCGTGACCATGACCTATCCCCTCATCGGAAATTACGGTATCAATCCCGAGGACATGGAATCAGACGGGATTTATCTGGAAGGTTTCATCGTCAAGGAATATCACTCCCGGCCCAGCAACTGGCAATCCCGGCAATCCCTGCAGGAGTTTCTGGAGGCGCACGGGAAATTGGGCGTCGAAGGTATCGACACCCGGGCGCTGACCAGGCGCCTCCGACTCACCGGAGCCATGAAAGGGATTCTGTCGACGGAAACAACGGACATCCCCAAGTTGATCGAGAAGGTCCGCGCCTATCCCGGGCTCGTCGGCCGTGATCTGGTCGTGGAGGTGGCCTGTAAAACCCCGTATCAATGGAAAGACGGGACCAGACAAGAGCTTACGGCGGGAACCCGGACAGAATCGTTCCGCGTCGTCGTCATCGACTGCGGCGTTAAATACAATATCCTCCGCCACCTGGAAGGACGGGGATGTCAGGTCATCGTCCTGCCGGCAACGGCGACAGGGGAGGACATCCTTGCCTGGCAACCCGATGGGGTTCTCTTTTCCAATGGCCCGGGAGACCCGGCGGCCCTCCCCTATTTGGTGGCAGCGGCGGCCTTTATCCTGGGTAAAGTACCGGTCTTCGGCATCTGCCTGGGGCATCAGATTCTCGGACAGGCGGCGGGGGGGAAAACGGAAAAACTGAAATTCGGCCATCACGGCATCAACCAGCCGGTGAGGCAGGAACAGACGGGAAAGATTGAAATTACATCACAAAATCACGGATTTGTTGTCATTCCCGATTCCGTCGCCCGGCGTCGTGAGGCGACCCACGAGAACCTCAACGACGGGACTTCGGAGGGGCTTTCCTATCCGGAATTGATGGCTTTCAGCGTTCAGTACCACCCGGAAGCGGCTCCCGGTCCTCATGACGCCGCCTATCTCTTCGACCGGTTTGTGGCTATGATGGACAAAAACCCATCCCCCTCCTAACCTCCCCCTTGAAGGGGGAGGGAATAGATTAGTTGTTACGGGCTGTTAAAGATTAATAAGTCTGAAAAAATGGCCGTCAAGATTGAAGATGCGAAAGGAACGCTATTATGATCCTGATTATTGATTTCGGTTCCCAGTATAACCAGCTTATCGCCCGGCGGGTCCGTGAACACCACGTCTATTGCCAGATTGAACCCCCGGATATTTCCCTGGAGACAATCAGAGCCATGAAACCCGAAGGGATCATCCTGTCCGGCGGTCCGGCCAGCATTTACGAAAAGAACAGCCCCCGGGTCGATGCCGGAATTTTCACCCTGGGCATCCCGCTGCTGGGGATCTGTTACGGTCTCCAGTTCATGGTCCATACCCTTGAGGGCGACGTCATCGCCGCGGCAAAACGGGAATACGGGTTTGCAGAACTGCAGATAGTCAAACAGGAAGGCATCTTTGCGGACGTTGAAAAGACCACGAAATGCTGGATGAGCCACGGCGATACCATTGGCAAACTGCCGAAAGGATTCAAGATCACCGCTTCGACACCGAATACTCCCGTAGCTGCCGCGGAGGATCGGAAGCGGCAATTCTACGGTCTCCAGTTCCACCCGGAAGTAGTCCATACTCCGGAAGGGAAGAAAATCCTGGGCAACTTTCTCTTTGCCGTCTGCCGTTGCCGGGAGAATTGGACCATGAAATCCTTTGCCCGGGAAGCCATAGAGGAAATCCACTCCCAGGTCGGTAACGGCAAGGTCATCCTGGGACTCTCCGGGGGTGTCGATTCCTCCGTCGCCGCCGTCCTCCTCCATCGTGCCATCGGTAACCAGTTGACTTGCGTTTTCGTTGATAACGGTGTTCTCCGGCAGGGGGAAGCGGAAAAGGTTCAGGATGTCTTCCGGAAGCATTTCCAAATGAAACTGCGGTTCGTACGGGCCAGGAAGATCTTTTTAGACCGCTTGCGGGGGGTGGAAAATCCGGAGAAGAAGCGAAAGATCATTGGCAGGACCTTCATTGAGATCTTCGACGAAGAGGCAAAGAAGATCAAAGGTGTCAAATATTTAGCCCAGGGAACCCTCTATCCGGATATAATTGAATCCCGTTCCACCTTCGGCGGCCCCAGCGCCGTGATCAAGTCCCATCACAACGTCGGCGGTCTTCCGAAAAAGATGAAACTGAAACTTGTGGAACCGCTGAAACACCTCTTCAAGGACGAGGTACGTCTCCTGGGAAAGGAGCTGGGGCTTCCGGAGGAGATGGTCTGGCGCCAGCCCTTCCCCGGCCCGGGATTGGCCATCCGTATTATCGGCGAGGTTACACAGAAGCGTCTCGATATCCTGAAAAAGGCCGATGTGGTCTTCCTCGATGAGATCAGGGCGGCCAACCTCTACGGAAAACTATGGCAATCCTTCGCTGTCCTGCTGCCCATCAAGAGTGTCGGCATCATGGGCGATCAGCGGACCTATGAAAATATCCTGGCCATCCGGGCTGTGACGAGCGATGACGCCATGACGGCGGATTGGGCGAGACTTCCCCATGATCTTCTCGCCCGGGTCTCCAATCGGATCATCAACGAGGTCCGGGGGGTAAACCGGGTAGTTTACGACATCAGTTCCAAGCCACCATCAACAATTGAATGGGAGTAAAATGCCCAAAAGAACGGATATAAAAAAGATTCTGATTATCGGCTCCGGGCCCATTATTATCAGTCAGGCCTGCGAGTTTGATTATTCGGGAACCCAGGCCTGCAAAGCCCTGAAAGAGGAAGGCTATGAGGTCATCCTCATCAACAGCAACCCGGCGACGATCATGACGGACCCGGAAACGGCGGACCGGACCTACATCGAACCGATCACGCCAGAGGCCGTGGCCAAGATCATTGCCAAGGAGCGTCCCGACGCCCTCCTGCCCACTCTGGGAGGACAGACGGGCCTGAACACCGCCGTGGCGGTGGCGGAAAACGGCACTCTGGAAAAATACGGCGTCGAGATGATCGGCGCTTCCCTGGAGGTCATCCATAAGGCGGAGGATCGGGAAAAATTCCGCACCGCCATGGAGAAAATAGGTCTCCGGGTCCCCCGAAGCGGCTTTGCCAAAAATATGGACGATGTTTCCCGAATCGCCGGGGAAATCGGCTTTCCCATCATTATCCGGCCCTCTTTTACGTTGGGGGGAACCGGAAGCGGCGTGGCCTACAACCGGGAAGAACTAGCGGAAATCGCCAAGTCGGGCATTGACGCCAGCCTGATTCACGAGGTCATGCTGGAAGAGTCGGCCCTGGGCTGGAAGGAATACGAACTGGAGGTCATGCGGGACAAGGCGGACAATGTCGTCATCATCTGCTCCATCGAGAACCTTGATCCCATGGGCATTCACACCGGGGAGTCCATCACCGTCGCCCCGGCCCAGACCCTGACGGACCGGGAATACCAGCACATGCGGGACGCCGCCATTGCGATCATGCGGGAAATCGGCGTGGAAACCGGAGGTTCCAATGTCCAGTTCGCCATCCACCCCGAGACGGGAGAAATGATCGTCATCGAGATGAATCCCCGGGTTTCCCGGTCTTCCGCCCTTGCCTCGAAGGCCACCGGCTTCCCTATCGCCAAGATCGCCGCCAAATTGGCCGTAGGATATACCCTCGACGAAATACCTAATGATATCACCAGAGAAACAATGGCCTCCTTCGAGCCGACGATTGACTATGTCGTCACCAAGATCCCCCGGTGGACATTTGAAAAGTTCCCGGAAACGGAGGATTTTCTCACCACCTCCATGAAGTCCGTCGGCGAAACCATGGCCATCGGCCGGACCTTCAAGGAATCACTCCAGAAGGCGATCCGCTCCCTGGAGATCGGCCGCTTCTCACTCCTCGAAAAAATGCCGGAATCCATACCGAATCCCCGGGAATTTTTCGCCCCGAAGCTGCGAACGCCAAATTCCCTGCGCCTCTTTTATGTCGCCGCAGCCATCGCCCACGGTTTAACGATAGATGAAATTTACGGCCTGACGAAGATCGATCCCTGGTTTCTCTATCAAATCGAAGAGATCGTCATGGCGGAAAAAGAACTCGCCGAGTTTGCCTTGACTGAAAATCCCTTTGATGATCAGATGATCCGGGCTGCCAAGGAAATGGGGTTCTCGGACCGGCGTTTGGCCGAAATCTGGAAAACCGATGAGCAGACTGTCCGCAATTATAGGTTCGAGCAGGGGATCATCCCCGTCTATAAACTCGTGGACACCTGCGCCGCCGAATTCGAGGCCTATACCCCCTATTACTATTCCACTTATGAATCGGAAGACGAGGCCCGCCCCTCCGACCGCCCGAAGGTCGTCATCCTGGGCGGGGGCCCCAACCGGATCGGCCAGGGCATCGAATTCGACTACTGCTGTGTCCACGCCTCCTTCGCCCTGCGGGAAGAGGGCGTCGAGAGCATCATGATCAACTCGAATCCGGAGACGGTAAGCACCGATTACGATACTTCGGACAAGCTCTTTTTTGAACCCCTGACCCTGGAGGATGTCCTGCATATCCTCGACCGGGAAAAGCCCCTCGGGGTCATCGTCCAGTTCGGCGGGCAAACCCCCCTCAATCTCGCCAAGGGGTTGG
>Ga0247841_10002018_pt1 | contig 42314 bp, 41 predicted proteins | sample LaCruzMarch2015__2_FD_192410 | JGI IMG/M metagenome (GOLD analysis project Ga0247841, IMG submission 192410) | Freshwater microbial communities from meromictic Lake La Cruz, Castile-La Mancha, Spain - LaCruzMarch2015_18m | ecosystem: Environmental > Aquatic > Freshwater > Lake | place: Spain...
CGACCTCTCCAGCAAGTACCGGATGCCTATATTTAGGAATCCAAACGAGATGATAGTTTATGTTATACTTACTATGCCGCGTAGATCGCACTTCCATAGCTGATTATAGGCATTGAAACTATATATATTTGTTGTACTTACGGGCTTACTCCGGCCTGAAGACCGGAGTTTGCGCCCTGTATTTTTCTATCATATTCTTAGGAATGGACCGGCCAATTTTATAAAGCCGACTCCTCCCGCGCCCCCAAAGCCCGCCTTTCCACCTCATCAATCGCCCTTCTCAGCCCCGCATAACCCAACACAATCCTGCCCGCCGCCGTATCCTGGCAGCCCAGCATCTCGCACAGTTCCCTATCGTAATCCTCCAGATCGACCTTCCGCTTGCGAAGATACTCATGCCCCCAGGGCCCGGCCACCAGATACTTGTTAAGCGGATCGGAGCTACTATGAAAGTGCTCCAGCATGGCCACCACGGGATTGTCCAGCCGGTCGAAGGTCTTTTGCAACGCCACAGCCTTCTTATGCTCGTCGGTTTTGCTGGCCAGACGGGGCCGCCAGACCAGTGCCTCCAGGGCCTGCACCAGGACGGCATCTAAGTTGAGATGGGCGAAACGAATGAAGTTGCTCAGCGATTTTGCATCCCGGAATTTGGCCGAGGACTGCACGTAGACAGAGATCTTGCCGATCTTCTCGGAGAACTCGCCCTGGCGCAGAGGCCCAAGCATTTTTTGCACATCTTCCATGATCTCTGCCAGCGAGCCCTCTTGCCGGCCCGAATGCATGCCTTCTTGCTCATTCGCCCGTTCGCCTGCCATTTTTCCGCCTACCACATGAGCCGGGGCAAGATCCTCTGCCCGGCCAAAAGGGCGCTGGCGTCCTCTGCCCGCCGGGTGACCTCAGCCCGGTCCCCACAAATCAGCACCTCTGCCGGGCGGGGCTGGCCGTTGTACTGGGAGGCCATGGAAAAGCCGTAGGCTCCGGCATCCAGGAAGGCCAGCACGTCGCCGCGCTCAAGAGCTGGCAGCCGTCGGTCTTTGGCCAGAACATCCCCGGTCTCGCAGATGGGCCCTACCACGGTGTAGGTCTCCTCAGCCGGTGTGCCGGCGCGGCTGGCCACCACGACATGGTGATAGGAGTCGTAAAGCATGGGCCGGGCCAGGACGTTGAAGCCGGCATCCACCGCGACGAAATTGACATGGGCCCTTTTAACCACATTGACCGTTGTGAGCATGACCGTGGTATCGGCCACGATGCTGCGGCCCGGCTCCAATATGAGCTTGGGGGCGATGCCTAGCTCCCGGCAGCGGCCCTGGAAAATGGGCAATATCGCCGCAGCCAGGTCGGCAGGCGTGGGCGCTGGCAGGTCGGGATGGTACTGGATGCCCAGTCCCCCGCCTAGATCGATCCTGTGCACCTCGCCGCCCAGAGCTACGACCGCAGCTGCGATGTCCATCATCTTGCCCGCCGCCTCGGCAAAGGGCAGAGTGTCCAGGATCTGCGAGCCGATGTGGCAGTGCAGGCCTACGGGCTTTACACCCTCCAGGCCCATGGCCCTCTGGTAGGTCTGTGCCACCTGCTCCGCAGGAATGCCGAACTTGGAGGAACGAAGGCCCGTGGCGATCTTGGGATGGGTCTTGGGGGAGACATCGGGATTTACCCGGAAGAGGATCTCCGCCTCGCGCCCCATTCGCTTCGCAGTCTGGGCCAGATGCTCCAGCTCCTCGCGCGAGTCCACAGACATGCGCACGCCGGCCAAGATGGCCATCTCGTGATCCTTCTCGCTCTTGGAGTTGCCGTTGTAGAGTATCATATCCCGAGGGATGCCGGCCATGCGCACCACGGAAAGCTCCCCTGCCGAAAATACATCCGCGCCCATGCCTTCCTGGGCGGCGATGCGTAGAATTGTGAGGTTGCCGTTGGCCTTTACGGCGAAGTACTTGTCCGCATGGGGAAAGGCGCGGTGGTAGGCGCGAATGTTCTCGCGCAGGCGTCTCTCGGAGGTGACGTAAAGAGGGGTGCCCTGCTGCCGGGCGAGGGCAACGCAGTCCACGTCTTCCATGAAAAGATGATCGCTACGAGAGGTGAGATGAGATTTAGGTCCGAACATGATTTTAACAGATCTCTCAGGGATTACTAAATGGTTTCTATGCAGAAGAGAAAACATGATTTGCTCTCAGCAAAACCTGGGCCACGATTCTTGGCCTGCACCTCCTTCAGCTACATCCAACCTTTCGCGCCGACATCATGGAGGTATCGGTCCCTGCAGGTGCATTATGGACACACACGATAAAAGTTTGCATGTTACTCATAGTGCATTATACAACCGCCCAAAATCGAAATAAACTTCCTTTCGCTCGGTCTTGACGAGATGCGGGATTATCTCGGCTGGCTGATAGATTTATATATTATTATTTTAATACGCAATACTCCGCAGCTTCGCTGCTGGTGTGCGCCTCAGCCGTTTGATTTCGTAATTTTTTAGAGCATAAATTTTAAATAATTTAATAATTGCATAATTTCATAAATAGACGTTCATGAAAATATCACGAAAGATATATATACATAGAAAATCCTTGAGATGTTAAGGAGGAACCGTAAATAGAAAAAAGACCGAGGACAATCTCTACAAATGGGTATTTAGGATTTCATGGTATAGCTTAAAAGGTCTTGTATGGTTGATACGCTTACAAAAAGTAGATGATTTCTATGCAGCCATTAAAAGCTGATGGAACGTATCGAACGAGAAAAGGAGGATAAATGACGAAATTTTCTATAATATTGATCTTTATGATCGTCTTTCAGGTTGTTGCAGCGACAGATGAGAACTTCAGTCTAATTCTGTTTCCCGATACCCAATACATGGTTAAATCGCCCAATGAAAAAATGTGGGAGTCTATGCCTCAGTGGGTAAAAGACAACCAGGCGAAGTTTAACATCAAGGCGGTAATTGGATTGGGAGACGTAACCGACAGTCCTACCCCTGAAGAATATTTAGAGGCTGTTAAGGGATGGAACGTTATCAAGTCTTCCGGCTTAATCTATATGCCAACTCGCGGGAATAATGGAGACAGTTATCCAATATGGAATCAGTATTTCGGGCCCAGTTATTTCGCAGGAAAGACTTGGTTTGGCGGATCTAATGGTAATAGCACATCATGTTATTATGTGAAATTTGTAGAAGGATCTAAGAAATATCTGATCCTAGCCGTTGGATTTGACCCCAACCCAACACAAATAGCTTGGGCGCAATCTGTTCTGAATGCCAATAACGATTCAAAAGTTATAGTCGTGGCTCATTCATATCTCCTGGATAAACAACAATTAACTACCGAAGGTACTAAGCTTTGGAATGGCCTGATCCAGAAAAATAAGAACATCTTTCTGGTAGTTTGCGGTCATAAGTATGGCTTACCTCAATCCACGTCTTATTTCCTAAGAGACAAAAGAGTAAACGAACTGCGAGCAGACTATCAAGATAAAAACTATGGCAACGGCTACATGGAGATCCTAAAATTCCAGCCTTCTAACTACATTATTCAAACCACTGCGTTTTCAGCATACCTTAACCAAACCGATCCCAAAGGATCGTATGTAATGCCTCTATGTCTTGGCATCCCACTTCCGAAACCAAAACTGGTTTATAAAGGAAAAGAGGATCGTACTACATACACAATCTACAATCTCTCGGTTGCCAATAGGAATGATTATCCTGCCAGTCTCTTCAGGCCCGCTCCTGATCTGGAACCGTGTGGTATCAATAAGAATTCTTCGAGGATGTGGCTGGATATCTCCGACCAGAATGGAAAACGTATCTATGGTTTTTGCGCATTGACCAAACCATCTGATATGGACGGCCTCTGGTTCTCGATTGATAAAGGAAAGGTGCCGCCGAAAAGCGTATCCATCACCCTCAATGACCGCGCATGCTCTATTAGCTCGCAATCTAATGTTGTCACCATAAAATAGCTGGCTCTTGAAAGCTACAGCCAGGCTCTCTTTTTTTCTCCGAAACGAGCATATGCCCACATTCCTATGCCCTGTTTGATGAGGAGAATTCTCTGGACGACCTCCGAATACTCTGCTGGCCAAAAAGGAGGAGGGAGCGGCCTGGAAGGCGGCCCTCGATTGTGCCGGCAAGCTGCCCCTTTTTCAGACGGTAATGGAGCAGAGTCCAGGAGCCGAACCATTGGGGATGAGCTTGCAGACGCGGCCCTCTAAGCCGACCTCTACATAGCCGCCTTTTGGTTTGGCATCGAAGTCATGCGTTACCAGATAGAAGGCCAGATCCTTTGCGTCCATGCGGGGATCATCGAAAGCGGATATTGTGGACTTCAAGTCCGAGAGGGAGGCATTCGATGCGCCGACTGTTGGCAGCGCCAGCATGATCACAATCGAGATGAGACATATTGCACTTATTTGCTTCCAGGCCATAGTCACTCCTAACCACTTCGAGAATCATATAGACGATTGAGTACAACTTGGACGCCAATTTTTAATAGATCCGACTGCCTTTGGCGTGCTACTTGAGCTCAATGACATACTCGCAGAGGGGATCTCCGGTGCACATCCTCTTGGTGTACCTCATGATATACCGCGAGTTGAGGCTTTCGACTAAGCTTTGACAGAAGGCCTGACAGTGAGAAGGCGTTCCTGCCGTCGGCCCGTAGCCGATGTTTCTGTGAGCATTGAGCATCGGACAGCCAGTCGTTTTGCCGGTTACCCGATTATCATTAGCCTCTAAGATCTCGCCCGTAAGCTCAGGCCCCATAATTATGGAGGAGATGATACCCAAAGTGCTGTCAATTTCTACAGCATTGCTCGATGGAAGGCTCAGGGATTCCGCGATCTCTTTTGATGCCTTGCCTCCTTCTGTCATGATCATATTCCAGATCTCATCGATCTTATCACCGATAATCTGCCTGACGAGCATGTCGTAGACTACCGATTGACTATTTGCAGCCTCGGTGGCGATCTCCCAGCGTACCTCGGCAGGAATATCCTTTATGTTGACCATTCGCAGGACCTCACTGCAAAGATGCTGGTGTTAATAATTAAAAGCATCCTCACCTTTCACAAAATCTTTTCCTTCACCCTTACAACCTCAATTCCCGCCTGATGCAAGAAATCCAGCGCCGTCCCATCCGGGTAGCTCTGCTGGTAAACCACCTTCCTCAACCGGGCATTGATCATCATCTTGGCGCAGAGGATGCAGGGCTGGTGAGTGCAGTAGAGCGTTGCCCCCTCAATGCTGATGCCGTGCAGCGCCGCCTGGATAATGGCATTCTGCTCGGCGTGCACCGCCCGGCATAGCTCGTGGCGGGTGCCCGAGGCCACGCCCTCCCGCGCGCAGCCCACGACGTCGCAGTGCTCCAAACCGGAGGGCGCGCCGTTGTAGCCGGTGCTGAGAATGCGCTTATTTTTCACAAAGAGCGCGCCCACTTGATTGCGCAGGCAGGTGGAGCGCTTGGCCACTACCGTGGCGATTTCCATGAAGTACTGGTCGAGGGTGGGGCGGTCGATGGGTGACATTCAAATTAAGCCGTGACTTCCCAGCTTAAGAATATCTCCACTGGGCAAGGAGAGGGAATATCTAGCGGGCTGGATTGCCATGCAAGCCAAATTTATTGTAGTTGGAGCGACGATCTCCTCCCAGGAGGCATAGTCTCTGGGTCGAATCTGGATGGTGATCCTGGCCGCTCTATTCCTTTTAATTGGACTGTCCGAAGGCACCTCAGATGATCGGGTCGTGCCGGCTGAGGAGGTTCTCGCCAGCATAAAGGCCGGCAAGGCTGCGGATTTCGACGGCTGCACCATTGAAGGCGATTTAGACCTCGGTGCACTGAAAATTGAGGGACCTGTGCATTTCAACCATACCATTTTTCGGGATTCAGTGATTTTTAATTACACTACCTTCAACGACACTGCCTACTTCAGGGGCTCCAGGTTCAATGAATTTGCCTATTTCGATGAGTCTCAGTTTAAATGTGATGCGTACTTCGATAGCTGCAGGTTCGATAGTACTGCCTACTTCAGTAGGTCTCGTTTTCAATGGCTTGCTTTATTTACTGGCACTTTTTTTAATGGTGATTCCTCATTTGGATCTACCTTCAATGGACCTACCTACTTCAGGTTTTGCAGCTTCAACAGATCCGCCAAATTTTCGGGCTCTACATCTGAATTATTTGTGAGCTTCTATCGTTCTTGCTTCAATGGAATTGCCTACTTCGGGGGTTCAGACATAGTCGATGGAGACATATTCGTTAGATATTTTGGTGCAGAATTCGATGGCGCCGACTTTCGCGAAACCAGGTTCAATGATACTGCTTACTTCGATAGATGCATGTTCAATTATGCCAACTTCGGAGACGCAACCTTCAACAGCTATGCCGACTTCAGGGATTCCAAATTCAACATTGCCGATTTCACAGCAACGCAATTCAATAAAGAAGCTCAATTCGACGATGCAAAGTTTGCCGGGAAAGTTAGCTTCAATAGCAGTCGGTTCAAGGGAGATGCGCTCTTTGAGAATACAGCCTTTGAAAGCGAGCTCTCATTAACAAGAGCAAGATATGATAAATTATTTATCAGGTGGCATAATTTTAAGGGCGGCCTTGCTTATGATGATGCTGCCTACATGTCCCTCATGAAGAACTTCAAGGACCTGGGCTACTATGAGGACTATGATGGCTGCTACTATCAATATCGCAAAGCGCACCGGGACCAACCCTGGCCGAGCGTAAGCGGATGGGAGGCGTCCATAAGAAAAGTCATAGACAATCCTATGGAGTTGTTCTATGGCTACGGCACCAAGCCCTTCAATGCCTTTTTCTTCTCCCTGGTCATTGTCTTGCTCTTTGCCCTATTCTGGTGGGCTCTGGGACTGGGCGGGCCAAAGGACAGGACCCTGGCCAACCTTCCGCCGGGCGAGGAGTGGCTGGACGACGATATCACCGACATCCTGGGCTTCAGCGTCACCGTCTTCTTGTCCGGGACACGCTTCTTCATCGATGCGCCGGCTTTGCCCAGAATAGAAGGGAGATCGAGATCAATGATCAAAAAGGCATTCATACTGGAGAGGGTGCTGGGGGCATTATTTTCCATACTGTTCTTCATCGCCATCAGCGGAACGATAGTGAGGGCATCCTGAAGGCGCGGCCAGCCGCGGGCCGGCAGCAATAGGATCCGGCAACAACAAGATTAATATCTCCTTCCTGCATCGAATTGGGGTTATGTCTATTCACTGGGCTGACGTCATCGCCGAGAAGCTCGAAAAGAGCGGCCCGCACACCATCGCCACGGGCATAACCCCCTCCGGGCCGGTTCATATCGGAAACATGCGCGAGGTCATGACGGCAGAGGCCGTCTACCGCGCTCTTCTGGACCGGGGTGTAGAGGCCAAGCTCATCTACATCGCCGATACCTACGACCGCCTGCGCAGGCTCTACCCCTTCCTGCCGGAGAGCTTCACCGAGCACATCGGAAAACCCCTCTCCGATATTCCCTGCCCCCTGGGATGCTGCGCCAGCTATGCCGACCACTTCTTGAATCCCTTCTTGAAAAGCATGGAGCGGCTGGGCATCAAGCCAGAGGTCTACCGCGCCGATGTGCTTTACAAAGAGGGCAAGTACAATGAGGCCATCAAGACCGCGCTGCGGCGCAAGGACGACATCGCCCGCATCCTCAAAGAGGTCTCGGGCCGGGACGTACCGGAGGGCTGGAGCCCCTTTGATGCCATCTGCCCGGCCTGCGGACGCACCAACACCACGCACGTCACGGGCTTTGATCTTGATGGCGAGACGGTGGACTACGAATGCTCCTGCGGCTCGAAGGGCACCGTCTCCATGAGCGGCGGAGGAAAGCTGGTCTGGCGGGTGGACTGGCCGGCCCGCTGGCCCATCTTTAATGTTACTGTGGAGCCCTTCGGCAAGGACCACGCCACATCCGGCGGCTCCTACGACACAGGCAAGCGCATCAGCGAAGAGATCTACGGCTACCCTGCTCCCTTCCCCATGGTCTACGAGTGGATCCACCTCAAGGGCGTGGGCGCCATGCACAGCTCCACAGGAATTGTGGTCACCATTCAGGAGATGCTGGACGTGGTGCCCCCCGAGGTCCTGCGCTACCTGATCATCCGAAACAAGCCTGAGAAGCACATCGAGTTTGACCCGGCACTGCCGCTGCTCTCCCTGGTGGACGAGTACGACCAGAGAAAGGGCGATGAGAGGGCCATCGAGCTATCCAATATCCGTAAGAGCGGACCCTTTGAGATTCCCTTCCGCCACATGGTCACGGCAGTGCAGATCGCTCGCGGAGACGAGGACGGTCTCTTCGTGGCCCTGAAGAGATCCGGCTACGATGTCATTACGAGGCGCGAAGAGATCTTAGGCCGGGCAAGAAATGTGCAGACGTGGCTGGACAAGTATGCGCCGGCTTACGTCAAGTTCCAGGTGCAAGAGACGCTTCCGGCCGCAGTCAAGAACCTCACACCCCAGGAAAGGCAGGGCCTGGGCATCTTAGCCGAGCAGGTGGAGGAGAAGACGGCTGCCGAGATTCACGAACTGGTCTATGCCGTGGCCAAGGAGCAGGGCCTCGACTCCAAGAAGTTCTTCCAGGCCATCTACTTGGCATTCCTGGGCGACCGGCAGGGCCCCAAGGTGGGCTGGTTCTTGGCCAGCCTGGAGAGAGGCTTTGTGAAAGCCAGGCTGAATGAAGCGGCTGCGGCTTAGATGCAAAGGTGACATGGGGCATAAAATCTACCTGTCCGGTCCGCTCTTCTCGCAAGGCGAGATCGCCTGGGGCGAGCGCGTCAAGCGATTCTTAGAGGATCGGTTGGAAAATGCGGAGATCATCTGGCCCTATGAGATCGTCCCTTGCTCTGCGAAGCCGCAGCAGATCTTCCAGGCCAATTTGCAGGCTTTGAGCGAATGCGATGTCATGGTGGCCATGCTGGACGGACCGCAGGTGGATGACGGTACCGCCTGGGAGATAGGCTACTTCTTCATGCAGGGCAAAAAAATCCTGGGGCTAAGAACAGACCTTCGTCGCGCCGGAGAAACGGATAATTCGCGCGTCAACCTCATGATAGAGTGCTCCTGCCAGGCCGTGGCCGGCGGCCTGGAAGAGCTGGCAACGCATATGAAGAGGCTTTTGGATTGATCTTGCCCGTCTTTGACGCGCCCCTTCTCCTGGTGGAGGGAGAAGAGCGCGTCCTGGTGGCCGCCGATCTTCACCTGGGCCTGGAGCATGAGCTGTGGCTGGGGGGTGTCTCCATTCCCAGCCAGACCGATAAAATTTTAGCGCAACTGCTGGGCTTTTTGGCCGAGATTAAACCGGACAGGCTCCTGCTTTTAGGGGACATAAAGCACAACGTTCCCAGGACAAGCTGGCAGGAGAAGAGAGAGATTCCCGAATTCTTGCGCCGGCTTTCTGCCCAGGTTTTGGTGGAGATCGTGCCGGGAAATCATGACAGCAACCTTGCCGACATGGCCCCCCCGGGAGTGCGGGTGCGCCCGTCCTCCGGCTTTGTGCTCGACGGCGTGGGCTATTTCCACGGCCACACCTGGCCGGATGAAAAGGTTATGCGTGCGGAAGCCCAGGTGGCGGGGCACCTGCATCCGGCAGTAAGGCTCACGGACCCTTTAGGCCACTCTCCTTCTCGCCCCGTTTGGGCAAGAGCGCGGCTTGTGAGTCGCGCGGTGCAAGGGCATTACGGTTTTGCCAGGGATAATGAGATCATCATCGCCCCCGCCTTCAACATTCTTTGCGGCGGACTGCCCCTCAATGAGCCAATCGAGGAAATGCGCGGGCCACTTTTAGTCATGGCCGACTGGGAAGGTGCGCGCCTTTATCTGCTGGACGGAACCGACCTTGGCACCCTGGCGGAGATAAAAGCAGCCCAAAGAAAGCCAGGCAGATCAGTAAGAATTATTACCATCCCCAGGATGCTATTCTCACAAGAGAGGGGATAAAGAAGTGAATGATAAAGAGAGGCTCTTAGAATTGCTAAAGGACAAGTCCCTTGAGGTGAGGCCGGTCACCCTGTCCTCTGGCAAAATCAGCGATTATTACATGGACTGCAAGCGCGTTACCTTAAGCCCGGAAGGGGCCTATCTCACAGCCAAGCTGCTGCTGGAGATGATCCGGCCGGAGGTATCTGCAGTAGGTGGGCTCACCCTGGGCGCGGACCCCATTGTATCATCCATATCAGTTCTAAGCCATCTGCAGAAAAGAGAGCTATCCGGCCTGATTGTGCGAAAAGAACCCAAGAAGCATGGCACCATGAGCTATGTGGAGGGACCGGTTCTGCAGAAGGAAGCAATGGTCGCGGTGGTGGAAGACGTGGTCACCTCGGGAGCATCCCTTCTCAGAGCCATCGATCGCATTGCGGCCGCAGGCTATCGGCCTGTGCAGGCTCTGACCATATTAGACCGCCAGGAAGGGGGAAGAGAAGCCATAAAAGGGCGGGGATTTGTGCTGCAAGCGCTGTTTACTCGCGATGATTTGGATATAAAATAAATTTATTGCCCCCTTGGGGGCCGTTCTCCCAAACCGGGCACATGGTTAAAGCCATCCGGAGGCTCATCTTCAGGAAATCCGCTGCCTTGCGTCCCGTTATTATCAGGTTGCATTGGTTGCGTATCCTGCGGCGATACTCCGCTGGGCAGGATGCCGCCGGGCGGCATGGCGAAGGGGTCCGATCCCATTGGATTTGTGCCGTTTTGCCCTACATAATCGGGTGTTGTCAATCCCGGCATTGGCTGCGGCTGGGGCACAGCAGTGGCTGTAGCAGTAAAAGGCGCTTCCAGTCGAAGATTGCGCCAGGTTCCGTCTTCTGCGTAAGAGATCTCAGAAACGATCCAGTAATTCCCGCTCTGCTGCGCCATGAGGGGGTAGCTGATCTGCTGCGTGACCCCGGGGTACAGCTGTGTGCTCTGGCCACCCGCGTTCGCGACGACTCCGGGAGGCGGACTGGGTGCGACCACAGCCTGTGTGGAATTTTGTCCATTGTAGGTCAGCGAAACGGTTACAGTTACCATCTGTCCAACCTCTGCCGAGGGTATCGGATTCTGGTAGGCCGTCAGCCCTACCGGCAACTCAGCCGCCGCCGGCCCCAATAACAGTCCCACCCCAAGGAGCAGTAGAATGTGCACCAATACCAAATGCTTCATCGGATCTCTATTGTTCTGCCTGCCAGATTTAAAGATACCTGTCATACGAGATTGATATGAGATCCTTTCCATACATAAAATACTTATTCGGTTTGGAAGGTATGATCATCTGATGGACGTCTCTTTCTCAGCCTGGCGGCATTCGCGAGAAGAGAGCTTGCAGCTCAAAGGAGATAGCTTCTCCTTTCTCTTCGATAGGCGCTACACCAATCGACTCAATCGAATGAGCCGTGTTTTCTTCGAAGCCTATGTCGTGGCCACTAAAGAGCTGGCCGCGCAGGAGGACCGCTTCCCCAGCCTTAGCGAGATAGACGCCAAGATGGAAAGCGGGGCCGTTTACGCTTTCAAGGATCGTTTGATGAAGAATACCGAGTTCTTCGAAGAGGTTAAGATCTCCGGCGTCTCCTACCTGGTTCCGCGCGCACTCAAGTTCGTGGATGTTAGCGGTATGTATACCGATTTAATCTTGAACTTCGAGGAGGGAACCGTGGTGCTGCCCACGCGAAGGAAGGCCACCTCTCTCCCGGATAGCCCTATGCCGATAGAAGGGGAAGAGCCAATAACTCTTCAGGTAGCTGAGACCGCAAATAGAGTGCCCGCCATTGCCGAAGATACGGCGGGGCAGAAGGACGCAGTAGCAAAACCGCAGTCGTATCCACTGCACACCCCGGAGGCCTTCGAGGAGATCTCCCTGGCAACGGAAACGGCAGAAGCGCCCCCTATTTGTGCGCCTGCGGAAAAGAAAGTAGTAAATGCAAAAGAGCCGGGGAAGCCTCCATTGCCTAAGAAGAAGATGGCAATGCCGCCAAAAACAGTCACCTTGCTTGGCGCGGCCATCTTGCTGGCTCTTTTTGCCGTTGTATCTATCTATGGCCCAACGCTAGTACAGGCACCAGTACAGCCGACGTCCCTGGTTTTGTATTCTGCATACCTTTCCAATTCCAGCAACGAAAGCTATCTGGGCCTGGACATCACCAACCCAGAGGGAATGGCCAATGATATGGAGATGGCTCTGCCCCCGGATATCGACCGGAGCATCAGTGCCAGAGGCGGAATTGTGACCATCTCCCATGGAGAGAATACACTGGTGCGAATGAACTCCACTGGAGATGCCAGCGTGAAGATATATCTGCAGGGCAACTGGACAACAATTCCTGTCGGCCTCAGCTTTTATGCGCCGCAAGGCTTTGAAACCAGCTTGCAGGTTCACGGTGAGGACTACTTCGTCACGCGCAAGAATGAGACCTCTGTCTTGATGTTCAACCTGACGGGAGATGGGGTAAGCTTTGAGCAGAGCTACACCCGAAAAAATTAGACTGGCGGTAATAGCCGAGAAAAAGGACGCAAATGCAGCATTAAAAAGGATAGTCTCTCAGGGAGTTTTTGATAAGAGCCGCAAGGTCATAAAGAGACAAAGCCATGTAGAGATCCCGGTTATCAGGTCCGTCTCCGGCTGCAAGCTTGTCATGCAAGAAGATCCGGACTTCTACAAGAAAAAGCCGGATCTCTTCCATGCCTTGCAAGGAAAGATTCCCGAAGAATGCCAACATCTTATTCCACGCGGCTGGTTCTTACTGGGGGCGGTAATCGTAGTCAAGATTCATCCCGACCTGAAGCCGTATGAGCAGCATATCGGCCAGGCTCTTTTAGACTTTTATCCTCGTTGCTGCACGGTTTTAGCCGACGAGGGCATCTTTGGCCCCTTCCGCGAGCCTGCCCGCAGGGCCATTGCCGGCAACAAGACCCAGACGGTACATAAAGAAAATAATGTGATCTTCCATCTGGATGCGAGCCTGGTGATGTTCTCGCCGGGCAACCTCACGGAGCGCATAAGAATGAGCCGTTTTGGCAAGGGCGAGCATGTGGTGGACATGTTTGCCGGGATTGGCTATTTCACCATTCCCATGGCGGTTCATTCCCGGCCGAGAAAGATCACGGCCATTGAGCTGAATCCCAACGCCTATCATTTTCTCTGCCAGAATATCCGGCAAAACCGTGTAGAAGAAATAGTAGAGCCTATCCTGGGCGACTGCGCGAAGGTGACTCCAGAGGGGGTAGCCGACCGAGTGGTGATGGGCATGGTCCAGGTGACCGATCAATACCTGCAAAAGGGCATTTCCGCTCTGCGGCCGGGAGGCATACTGCATTACCACCAAACCATTGCTTCTCGCAAGTATCCGGCCGCAGCCATTAGAGATGTGACAGAGGCGGCGGCGGAGCTAGGTTGCCGGGCCGAGATCCAGAACTGTGTGCTGGTCAAAAAGTACTCACCCGGTGTAGTTCACGCTGTGATCGATGCTCGAATCGATAGGGATTTTTAGCAGGAGATCTTATTTGCAGCTATGATTGTCACATGGCTGGGACACTCCTGCTTTCATTTGCAGAGCGAGGAAGGCCTTTCTATCCTCCTGGATCCTTTTCATGAGAACGACGTGGGCTATGTCATGCCGGTAATTGAGGCGGACATTGTGATCATGAGCCACGATCACATGGATCACAATAATGTCGATGCCGCAGGAAGCGATCCGGATGTGATCTTCGACCCCGGCTATTACATCAGCATGGGAATGGATATCACGGGCATAAAGTCGTATCATGACGCAAATAGAGGAAAGCTACGAGGCGAGAACACCATCTTCTGCTTCGAGCTGGACGGCATAAGAGTCTGTCACCTGGGCGATCTGGGGCATACTCTGACCCCCTCTCAGGTAAAAGCCATAGGCCCGGTGGATCTGCTCTTTGTGCCGGTGGGCGGGAGATACACCATCGATGCCGCCGGCGCGAACAAGGTGATGAAACAACTGCATCCGGCGGTAACTGTACCCATGCACTATCGCACGGGAGCCCTGGGCTTTGAGCTTGATCCTGTGGACGATTTTCTCAAAGGCCGGGAGCCTGTAACGCCGCAAGAAAAACTGCAACTGGCCAAAGAGGATCTTTCGGGCGAGGGCAGGGTGGTGCTCCTCACCTGCCCTGAGGCGGAAGGGGCCGGCCAATCGATAGATTAATAACTACCATCTGCAAGGTAAGAGGCGAAGCCCGGTAGTGTAGCGGTCAATCACAGGAGGCTCTGGACCTCCCCACCCAGGTTCGAATCCCGGCCGGGCTACTTTTCCTCATAATTGGTTTGACGCATGTCTTTATGAATTGCCTCTTTTCGTCTCCAGCCTTTGCCTATCCTCTTGGGCTTGAGCCGCCAAGGGACTTCCCAATTCCACGAAAAGAACCTCTGCTTGCTTAATAATATCTAGAGCTTGATCCAAGTTTCCTTCTTGCTCTTCCAAAAGTGAATACTGCGCTAATGTGATTGCAGAGCCTCTCTTGTCTCCCAAATATTTGTCGATCTTCAGGCATTCTTCATACATACGACGTGCTTCTCTCAGGTCACCTGTGTCTTGAGCCAGTCTGCCGAGCTGGTGCAACACCTTGGATACGGCGCTCTTGTCGCCTAAATCCTGGGAGATCTTTAGGCTCTCCTTGTACAGACGACGCGCTTCCCCCAGGTCTCCCGTGTCTTGAGCCAGCCTGCCGAGCCGGTGCAACGAAATGGATACCTCGTTCTTGTCGCCCAAATTCTGGGAGATCTTAAGGCTCTGCGCGTATAGACGACGCGCTTCTCCCAGGTCACCTGTGTCTTGAGCCAGCCTGCCTAGATGGTGCAACACTTTAGATAAACTGCCCCTGTCGCCCAAATCCGTGTCGATCTTGAGGCTCTTCTCATACAGGCGACGTGCTTCCCCCAGGTCTCCCGTGAGATAGGCCAGCGTGCCGAGCTGCTTCAGCACCTTGGATACGGCGCTCTTGTCGCCTAAATCCTGGGAGATCTTTAGGCTCTTCTCATACAGGCGACGAGCCTCGCCATATTCTCCAAGCTGACGGCGAATATCACCTAGTCTGTGAAGAATTGCCGCCAAGGCTCTATCCTCTCTTTCCCCACGTTGCAATTCCTGATAATCCCTGATCAATCCTTCCAGGGCTGCAGAGCGTTCTCTCTTTTCAGCCAGGCTTAGGTTTGATGTTTCAGAGTCTTGTCCTGCCACCTTCTCCACGGTTGATATCAATTCCTGATCAGGCGAGAACTCGAATACTCCACTTCGCCATCCCCAGAAGTCCGGGGCTTCTCTGGCCAGACGGGTCAGTGCATAATCCGGTAGCCAGATGAGAAGGGGACCAGAGAAGGATTTAGGGAAATTGTCGCGGGACTGATTCAGCTCATCCAAGGCAGGGGCCGGACCAACCGAAGGCACGGAATGCTCAAAGCCGAAGACCATGATGGCTTTCTTACCCACATAGTCCGATTTATCCGACTCCAGTGCTTGCAGGACGGCTCTCCTCAAGCTTGAAACCGGCTCCTTCAGCTCGACTATGATAATATTCGCTTCACCTTTCAGCATTTCCTTCAGCCGGGCTGCCATCTGGCGACTCTGAAAAGGCTGATCGCACTTGACAAAGCCCAGGCGAAATCCCTCTGCCAGGTGGATGAGGCTGGCTATTTGAAGCAATACATCCTGGTTTTGGGGCGAAATATCTTCATCCTTTAAAAAAGGTAGTTGGCCGGACATGCTCTAACCAGATGATTCGCCTTCGTTAGCAGGCTTACTCAATTTGCTCCAGGCATTCTTGAATTCAGAAATCTCCCTTACCGCAGGATGGACATCGCACCAGCGACCTCCATTCATATACTCCAGCACGCTGAGATTGTAAAGCATGGCCTGATGCTCGGTATCATTTCGTACCCGCTTATTCTTGGCCACCTTGGCCAGAAGGTCGAAATGCTCATCCGGCACCATGCGGCCATACTCATTGATTAAACGTAGAAATGCCTTTTCCGCCTGTTTTTTAGATATCGGAATCTCTCCGCCTTCCGCCTGGTCCAACTCAATAGTGTAGCCAAGTAGTCGTATGAAATCCCGTAGCATCCCGCCGCTCTTTTCTGCCAAAAAATCAACAACGCCCTTCTCGAAAAGCGACTCGACATCGATCCTTTTTTCTGCCACATCACAGAGAAGATCGATTCCCTCCTGACAAGGAGATCCATCCTGCTCCTCGACTTTTATCATGGGCAGGATTTCATAATTGGGGAAGGCCCCGGCCAGTTGAGTGGCCTTGAGGGAATAAAACATGGATATGGGAACGGTGTAAACAATGTGCGCATCCAACGCCTTGAGCTGTTCGGCGTGCTCCAGATAAAGGGCATCATGGGTTGTTCTTCCTGTCTTTTCATCCAGCACCCGCAGGACAATGCGATCCAGATTATCGATGATGAGCACCAGATCCCGGTAGCCCTTCTTTTGGATCTCAGGAAGAGCGGCCCGGATGAACTCATTGATCCGCTCGATTAATGGATAGATCTGTGGGTCCAGCTTGAGGCGAATATCCTTTTTGATCTCGTGACCGGTCCGGATTTGGCCGGTTATGCGAGCCAGCAATTTGGCAATTATTGGAATAGGGGCAGGCGCACTCAATCCTAATTCGAATTCCGTCTTGAGCGCCGCCTCCATGACCGCTTCATCCTTCCATCCGTAAACCACTTCAGCAAACCACATCCGGATGCCTTTGGAGAGACGCTCATCGATCTCGATCCCCTTTTCAGATAAAGTACGCTCCAGACGCTTGATGATAGATAAAAGAAGATCAGTATAAACCAGATCGCCCGTATCAATATCTTTATCGGCGGCAAAGTAAACCACCAGGAATTTCTCCCTCTCCAGGCGATTTGCCAGGCGCAGAAGTTCCGTTGACTTTCCGCAGCCTCTGTGTCCGCTGATCAATTGAGCCGTAGGGCCTGAGCTTTCAATTCTTAAAGCCAAGAGTCCCACAACATCCGTTCCACCCCTCACCAGGGCACAGTCAACCCAACGGGGATCTCCGCTTTGCAAAGGCTCCAGCAATACAGCATTGTAGGCATCCTTCAAATTAGTTGCCGGAGGGTCGCAGTTCATCATGAGTAGTTGTTTACTCGATTTTCGTATAAATATTACTATGGAAATCGGAAAAGATGAGGCGAAGCCAAAGAAGCTAAATAACCCAAAATCTCGTTGCCGGCCACACAATATCGCGATGAGCCCCTTTTTGTTTCATCTCTCGCGATCAGCCCACGCCCTTGTCGCTAAATCAACCTGGCATGTCTTTATATCGTAGCAATTGCATTGAGCCCGTCGGAAATGAGCGAAATAGAAACGTCTGGCGGTATTGTCCGAAATATCCCTTCCTTCCTCATCGCGGGCACCCACAGCGGCGTGGGCAAGACCACGGTTACCCTGGGTCTCATGGCCGCCTTGCGTGCTCGCGGCCTGAATGTACAGCCCTTCAAGGTCGGCCCGGACTTCATCGACCCGTCTCATCATACCGCCATCTGCGGGCGTCCCTCGCGCAATCTCGATCCCTTTATGATGGGCGAGGATGGAGTGCGCCGCTCTTTTTGCTCGGCTCTCGCCGGCGCGGATGTGGCCGTGGTGGAGGGGGTCATGGGCCTTTACGACGGCATGGACGGAACTGATGTGAGCAGCACCGCAGAGGTAGCCAAGATCCTGGACCTTCCGGTTCTGTTGGTCATCAATGTGCACGGCATGTCGCGCAGCGCTGCCGCCCTGGAGAAGGGCTTTGCCGAATTTGACAGGGGCGTGCGCCTGGCCGGAACGGTTCTCAATCAGGTGGGAAGCGAGCGGCACCTGGCCATGCTGAAAAGCTGCCTGGAACTGCCCATCTTCGCAGCTCTGCCCCGGGAGAGGGAGATGGAGATGAAGAGCCGTCACCTGGGGCTGGTGATGGGCTTTGAGAAAGAGCACGATGTTGTGGCTTTAGCCGCCTTGCTGGAGCGGCATGCTGCCATCGACGAGATCCTGAAGCTGCGCTCTCCGATTTGTCCGGCCCAGGAAGAGAAGGCCACAGCAGAGAAATCTGTACGCATAGGCATTGCCCAGGATGAAGCCTTCTGCTTTTATTACTACGAGAACCTGCGCGAGCTGGAGAGGCGGGGCGCAGAGCTGGTCTTCTTCAGCCCGCTAGAGGATGATCTGCCCGATGTGGACGGCCTATACATCGGCGGCGGCTATCCGGAGCTGCATGCCGCCCGGCTGGAGAAGGCTCCGGCGAGAAGGCAGATCAAGCGAGCCTCGGAAGAGGGCATGCCCATCTATGGAGAGTGCGGCGGGCTGATGTACCTGGGCCGTGCCATGGAGCTGGAGACAGGCACTTTTGGAATGGTGGGGGCACTGCCAGGCATCACTATTATGACCAAACGACTTCTGGCTCTGGGGTATGTGAAGGCAGAGGCAGTAGGGCAAAATCCCGTTGCAGGGCTTGGCAAGACTCTTCGCGGGCACGAGTTTCATTACTCGCGCTTTGACTGCGACAGGGACGCGAGCTTCGCGTACCGGCTATGCAGGGGCAAAGGCATCAAAGACGGCTGGGACGGCCTGGTGGAGCATAACACATTGGGAGGGTACCTGCATGCTCATTTCTATTCCTTTTCCGTGGACAGGTTTATCGAGAGCTGCAGGAACTACAGGAGAACATAACCGGCGAAAGAGAACGCCGGACAGTTTAGAGAATACCTGAAAGCAGCGTTATAAATAAGAATCCTCAGAAATGAATAAATTATTTTTGATTAACTCATTGAAATTCGTTTCCTGAGAAAAATGCATTATTTCTCTCTGAAGAATAATTTTATTGAAGATTTATTTCTAAATACTGAGAAATTAAATGCGAAATACGATGTATTATCGTTTTCTATTTTGTGATCATGTCTTGATAATTGACAAATGCACATCTCAATATGAAATATATAGATACATTCTGGAGAAAAGTTTAAATGCAGATCCATATTCATATAAGCCTATAACGCAAATGGAGTGTTAACTATGAGCAAAATAACAAGTGGAATTGTGCTCTTCTCTCTCCTGATGGCTCTCTCTCTGGGAGTTGCCTTCGGATCTGATGTAGCAGCAACTGGAAATGTAACCGAGAACGCCAACCTCACAAACATCACCAACCTCACCAACCAAACCAATGATACCAACGCCTCTACCGTCGTCATTCCAATCAACGATACAAACAAGACACAAGTTGTGTAAGTCAAGGCTTAGGTAGGCTTGATTGCCGCTCGCCCTATTTATTGGGCGGAAAGCTGGGCAGGTTTTCCCTGCCGGTTATTTTTCTCTTGGCTTGCAGATTCCTATAATACAAAGAGAATTTTAGAAAGGCTTATATTTTTCTGAGAAATAGCATTGTTTGAGGTACGAATATGAGATGTTTAAGTGCGTTGATACTACTAGCAGTATTGGTGACCTTTTCGGCAGGCCCCGTCCTGGCACAGGATGCCCTGAATGCCACAAATGTCACGAATGTTACAAATGCCGCAGTTGTCGCAGAAGTCGCGCCAGTCGTTGAAGCTGCCGCCCCTCTGACGGAAACCGTGCCAGCGGCTGAAGCTGCTCCTCAAGCGGTTGCATCGAGATTCCAGCAGCTCTCCAAATACGTTAAAGGACCTGCGACGGTCCTGGGAAAGAACGCGGCCCAGGAATACATGGATGTTTCCCAGACCGCCAACCGGGATAACGTATTCACCCGCGAGGCAGGCGCGGCCACGCCCGCGGTGAAGGTTGGCATCACCAGGGTAAACACGGCAGAAGACAAGTACGTAGAGGTAACCAACCAGGCGGTAGGGTCCTGGGACCTGACGGGATGGACGCTGGCCTCAGCCGAAAACACCACCTTCACCTTCCCGGCCCTGACTCTGGAAGAGAAAGCTTCTGTTCGCGTGCATGAGGGCGAGGGCACGGGCAGCAAGAGCGATATCTACACCAACAGCTCCGCTCCCCTCTGGATAGATAACCTGGTATCTCTGCAGGATGCAGAAGGAAGCATCATATCCACATACGATGTCTCCACTGCGCCCGCGGCAGTCACGTGGGTCGATCCTCTGGCCAGGCAGATCCAGTACTAGATCACTAAGGCCGCGATTTCAGGGCGGCATAACTTTTTTTTGGGGCGTCCATTCATGCTGCGAGAAACAGCTTTCACCTGCAAAGAATGCGAGCTTTGCGTAGCTGAAGATCGATCTCAGGGACTGTCTGTCAGAGTTCAACAAAAGTTCATTGCCTTCTTCGCGGCTTCGCGCGAGATCCAGGGTATCACGCGAAGGCGCAAAGCCGCGAAGTCACGATGAGAGAAGGACATTTCCTGCCACGCCCTTATTGATTTCCGCCTTAAACGATGACGCATGAACAAAAGTTATTCATTCCATTAACGCTGTAACTGGCAGCCGGTGGGAGACGGAATTAGGCTGAATCTCATGCTAATCCTCATTCTGGTGTTGATGCCCCTAGCGGGGGCTGGGTCAGAGGACGGCATGAGGGTAGTTCCTGCCCAGGAAATCCTCAATAAGATCGAGAGGGGATTGCCGGTAGAGTACGATCATGTAGTCATCAAAGGTGACCTGGATCTTAGCAAATTGGATCTGCCTAAAAGACATGTTAACAGGACTTCTTATGAGATTAAATGGCTAGGCGTATCGGAAAATGCCACGTTTGTTTCATCTCCCATAAGTGCAAACGATTCCATAATTGAGGGGAAAGTGCATTTTAACAATACTATATTTAATAATTCATTCAATTTTAGGGACTCTGTCTTCAACGGCACTGCTGACTTTGAGGGCTCTGCTTTCAATGACAGGGCCTCCTTTGCGGGCTCTGCTTTCAATGGGAACGCCTTCTTTAGCGGCTCTGATTTTAACGGCACTGCCAACTTCTGGGACTCTGATTTTAACGGCACTGCCAACTTCTGGAACTCTGATTTCAACGGAGATGCCGACTTCAGTGGCTCAGATTTCAATGGCTTTGCTGGCTTCAGTGGCTCTGATTTCAACGGCACAGCCCACTTTTGGAACTCTAGTTTCAACTGCACTGCCAACTTCTGGTATTCTGCCTTCAACGGCGATGCCAACTTCTGGGACTCTGATTTCGACGACACCGCCGTCTTCATTGACTCTGATTTCAACGGCGATGCCTCGTTCATGGGTTCTGCCTTCAACGGCACAGCCGACTTCGAGCGCTCTGATTTCAACGACACTGTCGACTTCATTGGCTCTGCTTTCAACGACACTGCTGACTTCAATTGCTCTGTTATCAAAGGCGATGCCTCGTTCAGGGGTTCTGCCTTCAACGGCGATACCTGCTTTTCGGGTTCTGCGTTCAACGGCGCAGCCGACTTTGCGGGCTCTGCTTTCAACAGCATTGCCTACTTAGAGGGATCTGCTTTCAACGGTGAAGCCGACTTCAGGGGCTCGGTCTTCAACTGCACAGCCGACTTCGCGCGCTCTGCTTTCAACAGCACTGCCTCGTTCATGGGCTCTGATTTCAACGGCTCTGATTTTTCGTCAGTCCAATTTAATAAATTAGTTTCTTTTGACGATGCTCAATTCAATGGATCTACAAGCTTCAACAGCAGCCGGTTCAAGGAAGATGCGCTATTTGAGGGCGCAGATTTCAACGGCACTCTTTATTTGACGCGCACGAAGTATGACAAGTTGTACATCAGTTGGAAGAACATAAAAGAACTGGGATACGACGACGCTGCCTACCTGTCCCTCCTGGAGAACTTCAAGAAGCTGGGCTATCTTGAGGATTATGACGGCTGTTATTACGAGTACCGCAGGTTGCACCGGGAGCAGGATTGGAGCGGAAAGTATCACGCCATGCATCCCTACGAGGAGTGGATCAGAAAGCGCATCGATGTGGGGCTGGAGGCATTCTACGGTTATGGCAAGAAGCCCATTTGGCCCCTGGCCTGGTCGGCAGGCACCATCATTCTCTTCGGGGCCTTCTGGCGGATGGGTGGGCTGAAAAGGGGCAAAGGCGCGAATCAAAGGGGCATCTGGGAGAGATACGGCCCGCAGGATGCCTCCGGGAAGCGGCCCCGGGCCGGGCGAGGCGAGCTTGTGTCCCTGGCCGATGCCCTGATCTTCAGTGCCACGCTCTTTCTCTCCGGCACCAGGCTCTTTGTCGATCCACCCCAGATGCCGCAGATGCGTCGCTGGTCGCCATCCCGGACGAAGGCGGCCTTCATCGCGGAGAGAGTGCTGGGTGCATTCTTCTCCATCCTTTTCTTCCTGGCAATCAGCGGAACGGTGGTGAGATGACGACATGGGGCGGGCAGATGCAGATCTCACCATGCATTAGAATCGGTAGTAGTGGTGATAGTCGTAGTAGTATATTTTCATTAAATTAAAAAAGGCTCTTCGCTATTTCCAATTGCTATGGTTTTCCAGTTGTTAGTTAGTCGCTCTGTGCGTACTCTGTGAGCTCTGTGATTGAAACGTCGTTAGCCACTGGTTATCACCGAGTGGTTACGGACTACCACCACAGTGAAACGCTCATGACTTGAGGTCACCTATGTGAATTAAAATAAAAATATTTTTAATCGAATGATACGAAAAGAGGCCCTTTGTGCGTCCTTTGTGAGCTTTGTGATCTTTGTGGTTTATGTTCGTTGCATGATAATTCATCCTGGAGACTACGGGATTTGAACCACAAAGCGCACAAAGCTTTACTAAGTTTAGATGGATTTTCGTACCACATTTCGATTTCTCACTCGATACAGCGAGGAACCAAATTCTCACTCTTCTTTCTGACTTCTCAGTTGGATCATAGTTCCCACAATTTCGTCTTGCTCTGAACAGTTGATCGCGAAATTCAATCGGTCGGGATAAATGGAGAAGAGAACCTGAGGGATGTGAGCTTTGCAGTCATCCAGTGCCATTTGCAGTTCGCGATAATCTCGATTGGTGACCAGGAGCTGATCTCGATATGCTTCTTCCTGGTCGAGCGACTCCAGGGGGCTCATTTCGTCAATTGTGCTATCGACAACCAGGTCACACTGCCACTGCAAATCAAGTGCCCGGTTCTCCCAGTAATATGTATCATGCGGGATCAAATCCTGCAAAATCAACAGATCCTCCAGGGGCACGAGCCACTGCATAGACTGAACTTCTTCCGGCATTTTCCCTTCGATGCTTACCAGGGAAGAGACGGCTCCCGAGGTTAGATTCAGGTCGCCCATGTCAAACGATATCTTAACCGGCGATTTCCGCATGGCTTTGATGGCAAAATAGAGTCGGCCGGGATTGAGTATTTCCACTGCCTTCTCATAAATTATATCGTCTTCCATGCGAAGGCTGTTTGTTGCAACTGATATATGCGGGTGGCGCACAGAGGACGGCTTTGCAAAGCTGCCGTCAGCTCTTCGCCCCGGCCCGCCGTCCCAGGACCTTCCCGCCTTCGACGGCACGGGTCAGCGGATTCAAAAGGCTGCGAGATGATTGATTATAATGGTGTGCCTGGATTAAGACAGTTAATTATTCAAATCTAAATCTAGTTCTATATTAATTATAACTATCACCTTCCTTAGCAACTCAACTCTTTAGAAAAATTTATATTACTGAAGTGAGATCAGTATTAAAAATACTAAACATAAGGAGAAATAAAGATGAATAACCGAATATTTGCAGGGGCGCTAATCTCCCTTGCCGTCCTCTTTTTGGGGGCGGCATTGGTGCAGGGCGCAGCAGAGAGCGGGATCGCCATAACCAATGCCAATTTTGCGGCTCCAAGCCCGGAGAAAGAGAACTTGATTGAGGAATGGGTGGAGATATCCAATCAGGGCTCCTCGGATGTCAGCCTGGCCGGATGGACGCTGCAGGATGCGCAAAATCACACCTACTCCTTCCCGGATTTCAGCCTGAAGGCCGGGGCCAAGGCCAAGATCCGCACCGGAATTGGAAATGACACCGCCGAAGATCTCTTCTGGAACCGCGCCTCATCCATCTGGAACAATGATGGAGATGTGGCAACCTTAAAGGATGCTTCCGGCAATATGGTCTCGAGCTATCCGGAGGAGGCCAAGGCAGCTTAAATCTCCGTTTTTTTCTTTTTTCATTGATATCGTTGTCTACACTCCCGCCCTTGCCGCAGAGCGCAAGTGAGAAATGCCATTCGTCCCTCCTACGATGCGGTGTATTGAGATGAATCTTGAAGAAATGTCGGATATATTGAAGTCCTCCTTAGGCATTCGCGACAATATCGTGGGTGTGAGACTGTTTAAAAGCGAAGCTGAAATTCCCAAAGATCTTGACTCCGTGGAGAGGCCCTTCCATTACTGCGGCATGATTCAGGGAGCAAGGCTGGAGGGAAAAAGCTTCCTGGCAAGGGCCGACTATCACGCCTGCAAGGGCGGAGCCTCCGGCCTGGGCCTGGTGCAGTGCCCGGAGAACATTGCCTCAGGGTCTCTGTACTTCGATAAATTGCACAAGTGCGAGACCCCGGACGTGGGCATCAGCATTGCCACGAATATGCCGCGCCTCCTTCCCGGCGGCACGGTTGCCACCTACGTGGCCCCCCTGGACAAGATGGTCATGAACCCAGATGTAGTAATATTTGTAGGCAATCCACTTAACGCCCGGCGAATTGTGCAGGCTGTCATGTTCAAAGAGGGAGGCCGGGCCACATTCAACACCGCCGGGATCCAGTCCTTCTGTGTGGATGCCACAGCCTCGCCCTACCTGAAAGGAGAGGTGAATATCTCTTTAGGCTGCGACGGATCAGCGAAAAACTCCGGCCTGGCGGATGAGGATGTCGTGGTGGGCATTCCCTTCGCGATGGTAGAGGGCATCTGCACCGTCCTCAAGATGCACTACCAGGGCTGGGACAAGTTCATGAGGGGCTGAGGTGGGAACTAATCATGTTTGAAAGGATCTTGATTGCAACCGACGGCTCCAAGCATAGCGAGAGGGCCGCAGAAGCAGGAATAGAAATGGCCAGGCTCTACGGCTCAGCCGTTACAGCCCTTTTTGTCGTGGACATCGGCAAGGAGTACGGCCTTCTGGGGGATCTGATCTCGAAGGTTGCCGACGACCTGATCGCGGGCATAAGAAGCAATCTGCAAAATCAGGGCGAACAGGCCACCAAGAGAGTAGAAGAAATGGCAGAGAAGGCTGGCATTGCCGTGACCAGAAAGATTACGGAAGGATATCCTGCCGAGGACATCATCCGCATCGCAAAAGAAGGCGATATGAACCTCATCGTCATGGGCGGAATCGGAGTCACGGGCCTGGACCGGTTCCTCCTGGGCAGCGTGGCCGATAAAGTGGTCCATAGCTCCAAAATTCCCGTGCTGGTGGTGAGAAAGGAGTAAGGAGTAGGCTTGGGGCCACGTTATCGGAAAAACTCATCCAGGCTCGCCACACTCGGCCTCCTATAATATCCAGGGCCGCTCCCCTGGCAGGCTCCACTTGAGAAGCACTCCCTCGTCCAGTCGCTCTACAGAGCACAGGGTCAGCCTGGGAAAATGCTCTTTGAATCCCGGCCCATCCACCAGGGTGGGTGCCTTCTCTCCGCCGATGAGCATAGCCCCCATGTAGACATAAAGCTCATCCACCAGGCCCAGATTGAGTAGCGACCAGTTGAGCGTAGCCCCTCCCTCCACCATGAGACGCCTGACGCCCCTATCGAAAAGCCGGGAAAACAGCTCATGCAGATCGACCCTCTCTTTCCCGCATACTACTATCTCACACATATCACACATTTGGGTGAGCCTATCCCGTCGTTCCTGCGGCGCAGAGCCGGAGACGGCTACGATGCATCCCGGCCCCAGAATCCTGGCCGAAGGAGGCGTTCTTGCCCGGCTGTCGGCTACAACCCGCAACGGGTCTTCCGGCTGCCCTCTCTCCCGTCTGGCCTCGCGCAGATCGGCAGATTTCACCCTCAGGCCGGGATCGTCTGCCAGAACAGTTCCCACTCCTACCATGACCGCGTCGCTCTCCGCCCGGAGAAGGTCAACCCTGGCCCTGTCCGCCCGGCTGGAGATTCTCACCTGTCTGCGCTCAAAGGAGCTGATCTTGCCGTCTGCGCTCATGGCGCTGTTGATGATTACGTTGGGCCTGGTCAATGCTTCTGCCACCAATGTTTTGTGCACCTTGGTTAATCAGGTAAAGAGGAGCTAAATAGCTTGCCGCCTCATTTTCATGATATGCCTCAAGCACGCGAGATCCTGCTGCAAGGAACCATAATCTATGGAGATGATTTCCAGGCAGAGGATGGCTACATCAGCATCCGGGATGGAATCATCCGGGAGTTTGGCTTTGAGCATGTAGACGCGGACTATGAGGGCATTGTCTGCCCCTGCTTCGTGAACGCGCACGTCCATGTGGGCGACTCTGCCTTCAAAGATCCGCCCTTTCTGCCGCTCTCTCTGCTGGTCGGCCCGGGTGGATTGAAGGCAAGAATGCTGGCTCAAATTCCGCGCGCTGTTCTCGTGGAGGGCATGAGAAGAAGTCTGCAACAGATGGCGGCGTCGGGAACGTGCGCTTTTGCCGATTTTCGGGAGGGGGGTGCAGAAGGTGTAAGCATGCTGGAGGAGGCTGTGCAGGGCCTGCCCCTTCTTCCCAGAATCTTTGGCCGGCCCGGCCCAGGCCGGATAGATATCCCAAAGAGCTGCTGGGGCCTGGGGATAAGCAGCACTCGAGACCATGATGCGGACCAACTCCGGGCGGCAGTGGCGGCAGCCAGAAAGGAGGGCCAGGCAGTGGGAGTGCACGCCGGCGAAGCTGGCGATGATGATATCGGCGATGCTCTTGCCCTTTCGCCGGATTTCCTGGTGCATCTGAACCATGCAGGGGAGGCGGATCTGATAGATGTGGCCGGCTCCTGCCTTCCCGTGGTGATCTGCCCCAGATCCAATCTGGTGACCGGCGTGGGCCTGCCCAATGTGAACCGCATGGTTGAGCTGGGCATTACCGTTGCCGTTGGAACAGATAACGTCATGTTGAACTCGCCGGACATCTTTGAAGAGATGCATTTCCTGGTCAAGGCTCTGCTGCATGACGATAGACAGGTATTTAAGATGTGCACGCTAAATGGTGCTAAAATAACGGGTCTCGATCAGAGGCTGGGGTCCATTCGGGAAGGAAAAGAGGCAAGAGTGATGGTCATAGACAAAAAATCCAATAACCTGTGGGGATCGATGCGCCCTCTTTCCAGCATTGTGAGAAGGGCCGGGCCGTCTGACATCATAGCTATCTTTTAGAGGTTAATCATGTTTGAGAAGATTCTAGTGGCAACCGACGGGTCAGAGCACGGATACAGTGCGGCCAGGGCGGCATTGGAGCTGGGGAAGATATCGGGCGGAAAGGTCACAGCTATCTATGTGGCCGACACCAACCGGACGAGCCATCTGCCGGATGATATGCTGCTCTTCAGCATCCGAGAGCTTCTGCTCAAAGAAGGAAAAGAGGCTTTGAAACAGGTAGAGTCACTGGCCAGGGATATGGGCGTTGCCTTTGAGAGCTTTGTGATGGAGGGAAATCCCGGCAGCGAGATCATCAGCTATGCGAAGTTCGCAGGCATGGACATCATCATCCTGGGGGCTGTGGGGCGCACCGGTCTCGATAAGTTCCTGCTGGGCAGTGTGGCCGAGAAGGTAGTCAGAAATTCCAGGATTCCTGTAATGACCATTCCGAGGGGGAGGACGTGAGCATTCTCGTCAGAGACGTAATGGTACGGGATGTGGCCTATGTCGCCATCCCCGGCAGCAGGGACGATGTATTGAAGACGCTGCAGGACCGGAAGGTCTCCGGCGTTCCCGTGATCAAGAAGGGCGAGGTGGTGGGCATGATAACCAGGACCGACCTGCTCCGCAATCGCGATGAGGACCAGACGGCTCTGCTCATGACCCGTGATCCGGTGGTGATAAGTCCGGAGAAGAGCATAGTCGAGGCCGCAAGGCTGCTGGTCCAGCACGACATCCGGCGGCTTCCTGTGGTGGAGGGCATTAAGTTGGTGGGCATCATCACCGTTGCCGATATCGTCCGGGTGGCCGAGGACCTGGGAATAAAAGAGAGCATTGAATCCTATTTAGAAAAGGAGACCGTGGTTCTCTGGAGCGAGATGCCGTTATCTGTGGCCGGGTCGATTATGGAGTTTGCCGCAGTGGAGGCCTGCCCCGTCATCGATAGCAATCTCAAGCTGGTGGGCATGATCTCGGACCGCGATCTCATCAAGACCAGTGTCATCGAGGATACAGTTGAGAAGACTGATATGTCTGCCAATGACGGAGAAGACACCTGGATGTGGGACCGGGTGATGCAGACCATCAGCAAGTATTACACCGTCTCGCGGATCAAGCTGAAAAATATTCTCGTCTCCGAGGCTATGGTGCCACCCATCACGGCTTATAAAAAGGATGAGGTGGGCAAATGTGCGGCGAGAATGCATAAGAATAGAATCGACCAGATGCCTGTGGTCACATCCGGCGGAAGGCTTACGGGGATGCTCAAGGACAAAGACATCTTGATGGCGCTGGTCGATTATAGCCAGAGGGCGACTGTATGACCCACATATTTTAGGTAGCCTTACTTTTTGAAATATTTTTATTTATCAATGTAATCTGTGGATCACTCAGTATTTGTAACGAAATAACATGAGTTTATTCATCTGTTCTGGTTTTTAACACAATACTCTACAGCTTGCTGCACGGATGCGCCCCGCCATTTCACTCTAGCGAAAGTTAAATGTAGTATAAAGAGCAAAAAACCCCTGAGGTAATTATTATGGGATTCAAGCCTATTGTTCTAATAATTATATTTCTTTTGGCCAATTCTGCTAATGGATTGAATATCGCAACCACAGGCCATGTAATCGGCGATGGAAAGATGCAAGGTTATACTCAATGCAACGGTGTTAAAGATTATATAAATGGAGCGGGCGATCAGACCTACGTTAGGTCTTTGAACTCAAATGAAAACGAAGATATCTTATCATCCAGTTATGAATACAAGAAAGACCCGTCTCTTGCTAATGATGAGAATAATACACACTATGCCGGCATTTATGATCATTCTACTGGGATCGAGCATTATGTGTCTGTTTTTTCATTTGGATCTGCCAAATCAAATGCTGTGCTGAAGAGTACCGAAATTGGTGTAGAAACTAGCTTTATATCGAATTCGGATAATGGCTCACTTGCAGAAAGCGTAATTGATTCAGGGAATAGAGGGCCGGCATTTAACTGTGAAATCGAATCCGCGAGCCGTGCTCCAATGAAGATCGCCGAGACTTATTTGCAGGGAAAATTTACCTTTGATTCAAAATTAACGGAACAAAAGGTCCCTGAAAACGATGCCAAAGGAATGATCTATAAGGTCGATTCTATAAATATGATGGATGAATACCAAGTAATTGATGGCAAACAAACACCAACTATACTGCAATCGAATGTGGTGTCCCCAGAGGGCCAAGCAATCATCTATTACAATGAAGCTAGAAGTTTATTTAGTGACGCTTCAAAAATCCGAGCCGCAGCTGATCTCTCCGAAAATCAAACTGCAAGAGACGAAGCGAATAACACTTATAAAAAATCACTAGATAGTATTTCCCTTGCGCTCGAGTTAAATCCAAGATACTACAATGCTTTAATCCAAAAGGGCAATATCCTAATGAGATTGGAAGAATACGAGGATGCACTAACTGAATTTAATCGAGCCATTGAAGTAAATAAAGATTCCACCTCCTTGCGCCGAAAAGGAGATGCACTTCTAGCGTTGGAACGTTATGAAGAGGCTTTTACTGCCTTTAATGATGCTTTAAAATTAAATATAGGAAATGTAAATGCGAAAACTGGATTGATCGGCACTTTTGATAAGATCCAAGTTGATATCAATCAGAATAGTGGTGCGTATTATTACTTTAAAGGGGTAAAGGAGTTCTACCAAGGAGTGACAGAAGCTTCGACATCTTTGAACCAATCGATTAATCTTGGCCTCAAGACTTATAACTCAGAATTTGCCAAGGATGCGGAGGAGAAATTAAAGATGTTGGGTGTATAGAATACCAATGATCAGGCAATAGGTCCAAAAAGGGGGATCTTCCTTTTTTTCATGAGGCCGGTGAAATAGCGACGGCACGCAGACGCAGAAGCTGCGAGTATTGTGTTTAGTAATTGGGTCCAGTCATTTTCCCTCTAGACGATTGCTCTGGCTTATCGATTTCTTGATCCTGCTGTAGACTTCATTTCAGGATAACTTGAGGTTAAACCCTATCAAACCGCGGAGAGTCAAAATAATTTTGAGTATTTGCAGAAATAGTTTCTAGACTCCGTCAGGTGTTCAATAAGGAAAACTTTATATTCTAAAAAGGGACCATAGAGTACAGTACATTTGGGGAGATTGGAGATATGGCCAAAAAATGGTTGAAATTCGACTGCAAGAACTGCAATAAGCTTAATTGGCTATTTGAAGATGTAAATAAAATAACGGCAGAAAAGTCAATTGCTTCTTGCATATATTGCGGATTCGTTAAAGGGTACGCGGAAAAAGAAGAGCGTATCGACGCAGGGACCTCTTGGCTAAAATGTCTTCCATTAACCGGTATTGCACTAAAGCATACGAGAGGACCAGTTTCTCCTGATGGTGATAATACTGCCCAGACTCGCTGGGGTACGTCTGATGCGAGCGGGCCAAAAGAAGGATTAGACCGTGCTTCTTATATGCTCAAATTCGGATTCGATCCATGGTCTGATTTTTGCAGCCAGGCAAATAATTCTGATAAGAAAATTTGTCAAAACGATGGATTTGGTAGATCTTATAAAAATAGACTTAAGTCATGTGCTGGGCCGCAAGAAGAGGGTGCTCCTCTTGAATAAAAAGTATTTCAGCAATCCTCAAATATTTTTATACAAAATTTTATGCAGATTTTTTATGTTGTGTGTCGGATAGATAAAAAGAGGGGGGAAGATCATTAGATTATCTTGGACCGTGAGTTTTTTGATTTTAGGTATCATGTTCAGTATTGTTTCTGCAACACCTGCTGATGTAGTCAACAATGCAACACAGTTCAAAGCGATGAATGCGCTTGATTTGACTGATCCGATTGTGTTATCTCAAATAGGTGTTATTGTGGATATTGCTGCCCCTAATACATCTGTTTTGGATAAGGGACAACGAGACAAGCCGGTATTGTCTCAATTGGGGATCAAAATGAGTATTATCGCCCCCCTTCGTCCTAGTCTTGATCTGAGGAAGAGAGATCCTTCTGTGTTCAATAATATGGTGTTTCATAAAGAAAATATCTTTCAAGGAGGTCATTTTAAGCGTTTCAAAGTGCCATCTCGACCTCTAATTCCTCTCCCCATCTTCGCAAGATAGTAAGATTTCGCCAATTGCGTTATTGCCTGGAATGGAATCAAAGTTGCGACTGGGATAAAAACGTCTACCAATAAACCTGGTTAGCCTTCCCCCGTCGCATCTCCCGCTCTCACCTGGTCCTCCGCATCACCTCCCATTCCGGCGAGAGCACTCCTGTCGCCGCCCTCTGCCGCCTGCTCTCCGATCGCGGCTTGCGGGTCGCGCCCCAGGCATGAGAACATGAGCCCCAACTTCCAGGGGGCCGGGAACGGCTCAGAGATAGGTATATCTCAATAAGAGTTCAATCGAAGCTTATCACCGCCCCGAGGTCGTCTCTCGGAATCATCCACCCCGATTTCAGGCGTCTTGCCTTCAGCCTCTTCAGCGACGCAATCAGTCTTTCCTGCGCTCCTGCCACCGTCCCATCGTCCTGCAACACCCGGCCTTCCAGCAGCGCATCCACCAAGAATGCCGTCTTTGCTATGACCATATCTTCCAGCTCTTCCGGTGTCATCCAGATATCCTGAATGCGAGAGGGCTTTGGGAAGGGCGGCAGCACATCCCTTCTCTTCAGCTCCGGAAGGCCTGAAGCCACGATGATGAGGTCTACATCGCTGTGCTCCTTTGCCTGGCCTCGAGCCACAGAGCCAAAGAGTATCACGCTCTTGACATCATATTCTTTGCATTCTTTCAGCCTGGCAAGATAGCTATCGATCATCTCTTCAAACATTGCTCTATCCTCTCCAGGACGCCGTCCAACTCCTCCGCGCCAAGCGTCGCGAAAAAGCCCAGAGCTGCTGCTAAAACAGTCTCCGATCGGCCCATTATCTCCCTTGCCTTCACCTCATCATAAATCTCCGAAGGTTTGATAATTCGATCTCTGGTCTCCCATCCGTATCGGGGCATGCTTCGCTGTTTTTCGATAGATGCAGCATTATCTGCCATGGCCAGCAGAAATCCTATTTGATCTCTGGATAGACTCAAGTCTCGCGTTGTCTCTGGATTATTGAGTATCTCCCCTACAAGCACGTCCGATGGAAAATGCGTCTTTTCGTGAAAGATTCCAAAAAAATACAGAACCGATTTTAGTAGCTTTTCTGCACATTGCTGAGCATGAAAAACGCTGCTTGGATATCTCTCGTCGCTAAAGTCTGCAATGGCATCCATCATATCATCTATTGCCATCTCTATCCAGTCCTTGGTCTTCTGGATGTTCTTCATAGTTCAAGTCCTCGCGGAAAATATCTCCAATGATTGAAGAGATTTTTGATATGATAATATGCAAAAAAGCTAATATATCTTTCCGTTCATGCTGCAATCCGCTCAAACTGGCTCTACGGTTGGGATCAGAAAACTCCACCTTCCAAAAGGCAAATAAGCTTGCACCCCATCCCTCCCATCATGTCCCGCTTTCTCGTGGTCCTCGGCACCACCTCCCATTCCGGCAAGAGCACTCTGGTCGCTGCCCTCTGCCGCCTTCTCTCCGATCGAGGGCTTAGGGTCGCGCCCTTCAAGTCCCAGAATATGAGCCTCAACTCCTGGGTCACTCAGAACGGCTCTGAGATCGGCATCGCTCAGGCGGTGCAGGCCTGGGCGGCCCGCACGGAGCCCAGCGAGTTCATGAACCCCATCCTCCTCAAGCCAAAAGGGGACCGCACCTCTCAGGTCATCGTTCTGGGTAGACCAGTGGCCGACAAATCGGCAGAGGAATACTATCGAGAGATCGATGGGCTCAAGGAGGTGGTGGACCGATCCCTGCAGGAGCTGGAGAAGGACTACGACTACATAGTAGTAGAAGGCGCAGGCGGAGCGGCCGAGATCAACCTCTACGATCGGGATATCGCCAACATCTACGTGGCCCGCCGCCTGCAGGCTTCAATCATCCTGGTCGGGGATATCGAGAGGGGCGGCGTCTTCGCCAGCCTTTTCGGCACCGTGCAGCTTTTGCCCGAGGATATTCGGCCTCTCGTTAAAGGCCTGGTGATCAACAAATTCCGGGGCGATCCTGCTATTTTGGGCAGCGGTCTGAAGACGCTGGAGAAGCTCACCGGAGTTCCCGTGCTGGGCGTCCTGCCCTACCTGGACCTGGACATACCTTCCGAGGACTCCGTCTCTTTAGGCGACAAGAAAGCGGGGCCCGCGGGCGAGCAGATCGATATCGCTGTGATCAGGCTGCCGCGCATCAGCAACTTCACCGACTTCGAGCCCCTGGAGCGGCGGGCGTGTGTTCGCTACGTTGGCCTCTCGGAAGAGCTGGGCTGTCCGGATGCGGTGATCATTCCCGGCACCAAGAACACCGTCTCCGACCTCCTGGAGATGCAGGAAAAGGGCATGGCCGATCAGATAAAATCCCTGCAGGACACGCCGGTCCTGGGCATCTGCGGAGGCTACCAGATGCTGGGCAGGGAGATCATCGACTGCGGCATTGAGGACACCGTGGGAACTGTTCCCTGCTTGGGTCTGCTGGATGCTGTGACCCGCTTCGACCTTTATGAGAAGAGGACGGCGCAGGTGAAAAAGCCGGTTACGGGCGGCGGCCCCATCCTGGAGCCCATCCGCGGCCAAATCGTCACAGGCTACGAGATTCATATGGGTGTGACCAGCCCCAGTGGGGAGGCGGCCTTCGGAGACGACGGCGCTGTATCGGAGAGCGGAATGGTGATCGGCACCTACCTGCATGGCCTCTTCGAGAACGAGAACTTTTGCAATGCTTTTCTCGAATTCCTGCGCCGCCGCAAAAATCCCGGCCAAGGTCAGGACTTGTCCACCAGGGCAGAAATGGGGACGAGGGCGGCGAAGGGAGACGGCTTTGCGAAGCTGGCCGCGGCTGTAGAGGCAAACTTAGATATGGCGAAGATCTGGCAGATGCTCGACCTGGATTTAGATTCAATATGATGAAACTGGGCGTGCTCTTCTCCGGCGGCAAGGACTCGGCCTTTGCCTGCCGCCGGGCCATGGAAAATAACCAGGTAGCCTGCTTGATTACTCTGGTCTCAGAGAACCCGGACAGCTACATGTTCCACACCCCAAACATCCGTCACACCGACATGCAGGCGAAGGCCATTGGCCTTCCCCTGCTCACCTGGCAAACGCACGGCATCAAAGAGGAGGAGCTGGAGGATCTGTCCGCCGCCATTGCCGCCGCCCGGGATAGATACGCCGTCCAGGGAATCGTCACCGGAGCCATAGAGTCCGTCTACCAGGCGGCGCGTGTGCAGAGAATCTGCCGCGACCTGGGTCTCTGGTGCTTTAATCCCCTCTGGCAGACCAATCAGATCGATTATCTCCGCAGACTTTTAAAGGAAAACTTTTCCATCATCATCTCCGGGGTCTATGCCTATCCCTTCGATGCCTCCTGGCTGGGCGCAGAGTTGACCGAAGAGCGCATCCAAAAGCTGGAGCGGCTCCAGCAAAAATACAGGATCAATCCCTCTGGTGAAGGCGGGGAGCTGGAGACCTTTGTCCTGGACGGCCCCCTTTTCCAGAAGCGAATCGAGATCCTGAAGGCATCGCAAAGCTACGCTAACTACCGGGGGCAGTTTGTTATCGAAGAGATGCGCCTCGTGGAGAAACAAGTCAGGGAAATGAGTCCGGAAATGGGCGTGGGTGGGGAAAATCCGGGCAAAGTTGGACAAATTTCCGAGGAATTTGGGGTGCATAGGAATAGGTGCATCCTCCTGATTGACCTGTGCTTCGAAAAAGACTCCCTATCCCAGTACGAATTTGTCCACCCCATTAGAGATACGCTGCAAAAAGCGGGCTTTCTCTGCAATATTTTGCATTATACCGAGGTCAAGCCGCAGGCTCTTGCCAACCACGATAAAATCATCCTCTGCGGAACGGGCCTGTTGGACAATACTTATGCCGATCATTTGCAACTCTTCTCCTGGATAAAGGATTTGAAAAAGCCCATTTTAGGCATATGCGCCGGGATGCAGGTAATCAGCGCCGTTTATGGTGGATCGATAGCGCCTCATCCGGGCCGTGGTCTGGAGAAAATTGAGATCGTCAAGGCGTCAGCGCTGCTGGGCGAGCCGCGCTCTATAGAGGGCTATTACCTTCATGACTATGCAGTGACATTGCCACCCGAATTTCTCCTCCTGGCAGGCAGACAGGACGCGCCAGAGGCATTCTTGCATTGTACTCACTCCATTTACGGCATCTTATTTCATCCCGAGGTGCGAAACCGATGGATATTGGAGCGCTTCTCAAACCTGTGAATTCAATTCGCAGGGGTAGTTTACATCTTCAGAAATGCAAAATTGTCCGGCTTGCCGGAAACCAGCTTCCTTCGAAACCGATTTATGTAATGAATCATCACTATTAGCGCGCTATGCAAGACTACTCCCTCAATCAGTTCCTGGCTTCGGCCAAGACACCACCTCTGGACATCGAGATATGCGATGTAACCCTTCGCGACGGTGAGCAGATGCCTGGAGTAGTCTTTCATGCCGATGAGAAACTTGATATTGCTCTGCGGCTGGATGAGATCGGCGTCGAGGTTATAGAAGCCGGTTTTCCGGTCGTCTCCGCGGCAGAGATGAATGCCGTAAAAGAGGTCTGCAATCTGGGACTTGATGCCAAGATCTCAGCGCTCTGCCGGTCCGTCAAGAAGGATGTCGACGCCGCCATTGCATGCGGCGCCGACATGGTCAGCGTCTTCATCGCCACCTCTGACCTTCATCTCAAGTACAAACTGCACATGAGCTGTCCCGAGGCTATTTCTTGCGCGTTGCAGACGGTGGAATACGCCAAGGACCATGGCCTGATTGTGCGCTTCTCGGCTGAAGATGCCACGCGCACCGATTTTGATATCTTAAAGAAGCTGTACAGGAAGGCAGAGGAGTACCATGCCGACTACATCAGCGTCGCCGATACCGTGGGGATCATGAATCCGCGCACGACATATTACATGATAAGCGAGCTGAAAAAAGTTGTCAAGATCCCTATCTGCATGCACTGCCACGACGATCTGGGAATGGCCCTGGCCAATACCCTGGCCGGAGCGGAAGCAGGGGCAAAGCAGCTCCACACTACGGTAAACGGCATCGGAGAGCGCAGCGGCAACACGCCTTTAGAAGAGCTGCTGGTAACTTTGCGGCTGCATTACGACCTGCATTCTTACGATCTCACCAAGATGAAAGACCTCTCCCAGCTGGTGGAGACCTACTCGGAGGTTCCCGTGGCCAGGAATAAAGCGGTAGTGGGCAGCAATGCCTTTGCCCATGAGTCGGGAATTCATGTGGCGGCCGTGCTGGAAGAGCCCAGGACCTATGAACTCTACTCTCCGGAAATGGTGGGCGCCGCCCGGCATATCATCATCGGCAAGCACACCGGAGCCAAGGCGCTCAAATATATCACTCAGAGGATGGGCTACTACCTGAAGGACAGGGAGCTGGGGGACCTCTCGGAACGGGTGAAGTTGTGCAGCGAGTTCAAGCATCCCATAAACTGCGAGGAGCTGAGGAAACTGATCCTCAACATGGAGAATATCGAGGTCATTTATCCGGGGCCTTGATCGAAGGGTATATCTTGTCCATTGCTAATCCTGAAAGATCAGGATGCTACCTTGAGGTATATTTATGAAAGCTCTCATACTCTCCGGTGGGTCTGGAACGCGCCTGCGTCCTCTCACTTATTCTCAGCAAAAACAGCTCATACCAGTGGCCAATAAGCCTGTGCTCTTCTATGCCATTGAAGATGTTATCGAAGCCGGTGCCGATGAGATCGGCATAATCCTGGGCCCGAATAAGGATCAGGTCATAGACACCGTACAAGCCGAGCTCTGGGATGTCCCAATAAAGTTCATTTACCAGGGGGAGCCCAGGGGCCTTGCCCATACCATATTAGTGGCAGAAAAATTTCTGGATGACGATTTTGTGATGTATCTGGGAGATAACATCCTTAGAGACGGCATAGTGCGACATAAAGAGCGGTTCAATAACCTCAAGAGCGATGCCAGTGTGCTTCTCACAGAGGTTAATGATCCGCAACGCTTTGGAGTTGCCGACTTAAACCAGGATGGGAGCATTAGACGTCTGGTGGAAAAACCCAAAGTCCCTCCATCTAATTATGCGCTGGTAGGCGTTTACTTCTTCAAGCCGGTGATAATCGATGCCTGCAAAGCCATCAAGCCCTCCTGGAGAAATGAACTGGAGATCACTGATGCCATTCAATGGCTCATCGAGAAAGGCTACAAAGTCGACGCGTCTTTTGTGGAAGGGTGGTGGAAGGATACGGGAAAGCCTGAGGATATCTTTGAGGCCAATCGTCTCATCCTGGATGATATCGCCACCAAAAATGAGGGCCTGATGGAGGGTTCAAGGGTGATGGGCCGGGTCATAATTGAAAAAGAGGCCCGGATTGAGAGATCGGTGATAAAGGGGCCCTGCATAATAGGAAAGGGCAGCGTTATATCCGATTCTTACATAGGCCCCTACACCTCGGTGGGATCTGGATGCAGCATCTGTGGGACGGAGGTAGAGGATACCATAATCATGGATGATTGCCGGATAATCAATGGAGGAAAGATCGTAGAGAGTCTCATCGGCAGAAATGTCCGCATCCAGGAGGGCGTCGCCCTGCCCAAGGGAAACAGGCTCATTGTCGGCGACAACTCCGAGATATCGCTGTGATTTGAATGAAGCTTCTTGTTACGGGTGGCCAGGGTTTCATTGGAAGCAACTTCATAAGGTTCATGCTGGAGGAGCATAAGGACTGCCGCATAGTAAATGTGGATGCCCTTTGCTATGGATCTAATGCCGATAATCTCTGCGACCTGTTGGAGACGGAAAGATATGCCTTTTGCCGGGGGGATATCGCCGACAGGGCGTTTATATCCAGCTTGATTGGAAATGTGGATGCAGTGGTGAACTTTGCTGCACAAACTCATGTGGATAGATCGATCTCCAGTCCCGACTCATTCCTGCATAGCAATGTCTTAGGAGTCTTCAGCCTGCTGGAAGCCCTGAGAAATCATAATCCAACGGCCCGATTTGTGCAAATTTCCACGGATGAGGTTTATGGAGATATTCTCGATGGCTCTTTTACGGAAGAGAGCACTCTATCTCCCTCATCACCCTACTCCGCCAGCAAAGCGGCAGGAGACGTCTTTGTCCTGGCCTACGCCCGAACCTACGGTTTGGAGGCCATGATAACCAGATGCACTAACAATTATGGGCCCTATCAATTCCCGGAAAAGCTGATACCAAAGACGATCTTGAGGGCCAGGGCCGGCTTGAAGATCCCCGTCTACGGCACGGGAATAAATGTGAGGGATTGGATTTATGTTCTGGATCACTGCCGGGCGGTGGAAAAGGTTCTCTTCCAAGGACGCAAGGGCGAGATTTATAACATCTCCGGTGCAGAGGAGAAGACCAATCTGGAGGTTATAAAGACCATTCTCCACATTTTGGGCAAAGACGAGAATCTGATGGAGTTTGTGGAAGATCGACCAGGACATGATCTTAGGTACAGCCTGGACAGCTCGAAGCTCAGAGGGGAATTGGGATGGCGCCCCCGGCAGAACTTTGTTGACGGGATAGAGAAAACTGTGCAATGGTATCTGCAAAATGAGGCATGGTGGAGGCCTCTCATGGACGATAAGGTGCTGCATCCCACCCCATGGAAGCTGAACTGGTAATTGATCTATGAAGATTTTCATAACTGGTGGAAGTGGACTTTTGGGAAGCAAGGTAGCCGAGATAGCCCAGGCCAGAGGTGATGAGATCTTTTCCGGATACGCGCATAATCTGCCCGAGTACGGAAGAGCTGTAAAGTTTGATCTTCTGGACGAAAATGGCATATCCGAACTGGTTGGCAAGATTGAGCCAGAGGTTATTATTCACAGTGCAGCTCTGACCGATGTGGATAGATGCGAGCGTGAGAAGGAGCTTGCCTATCAGATGAATGTGGAGGGCACGCGAGCCATAGCCACGGCTGCGGAAAAGGCCGGATCTTTTCTGATCTATATCTCCACGGATTATGTCTTCGACGGAAACCGCGGTATGTATCGGGAAGACGATCGCACGAATCCGGTAAGCTATTACGGCTACAGTAAGCTCCTGGGCGAGAAGTTTTGCCGCGGGTGCATTGCCAGGACCTGTGTGATTTATGGCTCACGGCCTGCCAGCGGCAAGGTCAATTTTGCCCTCTGGTTGCTTAACAGCCTCAAATCCGGCAAGCCAGTTGGTGTAGTAACGGATCAGTTTATCACTCCCACATTGAACACCAATCTGGCCAGAATGGTCCTGGAGGCGGCGGAGAGACGACTGACGGGAATATATCATCTGGCCGGAGCCACCAGGATATCCCGGTATGACTATGCTCTGGAGCTGGCCAGGGAATTCGATCTGGATGAGAGCCTTATCCTTCCATCCAGGATGGAGGATTTGATGTGGGCAGCCAAGCGGCCGATAGATTCATCACTGGATACTTCAAAGGCGAGAGCGGAGCTGATGGAAAAACCGTTTCCCCTAAATGAGGCCCTTAGAACTTTAAGAGCTGAGATTTCCAGAAGCTAGGGTTTCTTGATCCGAGGTTATATGATGCTGCCAGGAATTGTGATAAAGCCTTTAAAGCGATTTGCGGACGAGCGTGGATTCTTCACCGAGATCATGAGGGCGGACTGGAAGGATGTGATCCGGGATGAGATTGTTCAGGCCAATATGTCTGTCAGCTATCAGGGAATGGTGCGGGCCTGGCACAGGCATGAACGGGGACAGGTGGACCATTTCCTGGTCGTCCGGGGGGCACTCAAGATCTGCGCCTATGATGATGAAACCGGGGGGCTGGATGAGATCATCTCCACGGGAGACAATCTCCAGGTCGTCAGGATGCCAGGGCACTACTGGCATGGATTTCGGGTTGTGGGCGATGAGCCTGCTACTCTGGTCTATTTCGTGAACCGACTGTATGATTATTCGAGTCCGGATGAGGAAAGAAGGCCCTGGAATGATCCCACTATAATCCCCGAATCGATTAATGGCAAAAAGGATGATCGTTGCGGCAAGCCCTGGGATTGGTTTGGACCGGCGTTTAAGTGATCTTAAGTGAATACCATCCAGAGGATTGCTAAGAATACCTTCTTCTTGATGATCTCAAACATCATTGGATTTGTATTTAGTTTCTTTTTTTTAATGTATACAACTCGCTATTTGGGGTCGGAAAAGTATGGCATATTATCATTCGCTATCGCTTTCGCTTCGATAACTATTTTTCTGGCGGATATAGGGATATCAAACGTGATCGTCAGAGATATAGCCAGAGATAAAGCAAAAATTCAGAAATATTTTGGAAATTCTATATTGCTGAAGATCATCTTAGCTATTATTACTCTTGTGAGCTCGATTGCAATAGGCTTTGAATTGCACTATCCATCCTCAACGATGCAAATTGTCTTTATAATAACCCTGTCTCTCATTTTCGTCTCTTTTTCGGGCATCATCACTTCAATTACTTCGGCAACTGAAGTGATGGAATACAACTCTTTAGGAAGTATAATATTTAACATAACAATGCTGATTTTCGCTTTGCTGGCAATTCATTTAGGCGTGGATGTCTATGGTTTTGCGTATGTTTACATGATCTCAAGCATAATTCTTGTTGGTTACTATGTGGCCGTAGTAGCCCTTGGAAAGGTCCCACTTCCAAAATGGAATGTCGATTTAGAACTCTGGAAATATATGGTAAAGGAAGCAATACCATTTGGCCTATCATCTGTATTTTTGAGAATTTATTATTCTATTGATATTATTATGATATCCTTTATGATATCAAATCCTAATGAGGCCATGGGATGGTACAATGCTGCTTATCGCATGGTTCTGATACTGGCTTTTATTCCCGTGACCTTTTTGGGATCAATATATCCGATCATGTCCAATTATTATGTCACCTCCGATAAATATCTCGGCTTTATGTTTGAGCGGTCCTTCAAGTATCTGATGGCATTGGCCATACCCATTGGCGTGGGAACTACTATATTAGGAGATAGATTGATCTTTTTAATATATGGACCAGACTTTGCACCCTCCACCATTGCGCTCCAGATCTTGATATGGTCTGAAGTCTTGATCTTCTTAAATTCTGTATTTGGATATCTAATGAATTCCATTAACCGGCAGATGATTGTGGCAAGACAGACAATGATCGCTACAGCGTTAAATATAGCCTTAAATCTTGTTCTGATACCCCAATATAGTTACGTAGGCGCAAGCGTTGCAACTGTAACTACTCAGCTTTTTGCATTTTTATTCCTTATGTACTTCGCTTCAAAGGAAGGATATCGGCTCCCAAAGCATATGATAATACATCTTTCCAAGATTATATTTGCATGCTTTGCAATGGTGCTATTTATCCGGTTATTCAATGGTCTTTCGATATTCCTCCTGATATTTATGGCAGTAATTGTCTATTTTATTGTAATAGTACTCACAGGAGTAACTGACAAAGTCGATATCCAGATGGCAAGGCAGCTAATGGGTGGAATAAAGACCCAAAACCGCAGAAAAGAGACTTGAAACGACATTGTCACATTATAGTCTTCCTCATCAACTCGTATAATTTGGTTTAAATATAAGCAGAACATTGCATGCGGGAAAATAATTAAATAAAATTTATTGCGCCACATTGAATTACGCGGAAAACTATAAAGGCAAAATCGATAACATTACCTCGTTTCGCTTGGAATATACTTTTGAAAATCTTTGATAAGCATAGATCATAAACTCTGCCACCTTTATAACTATCAAGATTTTAGCGGCAAAGAAGGAAGATAGAGAGAAAAATCAGATCTGGAGAGGATAGGTTAGGCGAAGCCATCAGCTAATTGAAATACTGCTTTTTTTGGGTGACTTCTCCCCGCCCTGAAGGACGGGGCTTCTAGCCGTTGATTGGCAGAGATTGAAGTCCCAATCTCAAAATGTTTATGGCTGCATTCCAATCTCGATCCAGAGATAGCCCGCACTCGGAGC